>OGXA01000872.1_pt1 | contig 26125 bp, 19 predicted proteins | sample 1576171 | NCBI WGS metagenome assembly OGXA01 (sample SAMEA3541587, study PRJEB24748) | human gut metagenome | biome: human gut; feature: human-associated habitat; material: faeces | place: China | collected 2012 | reverse complement strand
TCATGTAGGCGGCATAGACACCCGTCGGAATCCAGCGTTCCCCGAAATTGAAGTCGAGATCTTCAAAGGCGATACGTTGCGGTTCGGCTCCCTTCAATGCCTCCCACGCCTGCCTTACCTCCGGCAGTCTTTCGTTTTCAGGATTGTCCTCTATCCATTCCTCTATACGTTCCGCTTTCTCTATCACGTTTCCGGCGATGAAGCGGTCTTTGATTTCGTAACCGGTTACGAGCGGGTTGTAGAAGATACGCCCTTTGAGGGCATCAAGTAGTTCCGCTTCCGTAGTGTCGGTTATCTCACGCATATAGCCGAGATTGACCGTGCCGAATTTGTTGAGCGATGCGGAGAGTGCTTCTTCGGGAGTGCCTGCATTGACAAGGCTCTCCACCGAGAAGGACACGGGACGGTCAAAAATGTCAGCCTTGACGAATTTGCCATCCTCCACCCGTTCCAATGAAAGGATGTCGCGCCCTCCGGCATCCATCATCACCAACTTCACGTTCTGCTTGGCGTTGAGGTTGCCGTAACGCATGACAAACTCGTCGTAACAGGTATTGAGGTGTTCGCGCCATGGAACATTTGCCTCGCGACTGGTCGATTCATAGCGGTACAACCGCTCGTAAGCGTCACGGAGCGATACATACAGCAACGCTTTTTCTTTTTGGTAGCCGGTCAGTCCAAGCGGCTGGAAAGTCGCTCCGTAGGGAGTGATGTCCTTCAGATAACCGATGTCACGCGCCCTGTTTGCCACCAGCGAACCTTCACGCAGGTGCATTTCCGGCGTGCGGTGATAGGGACGCGGCGTAAGGTCGGGAGTTTCCTCCTTCGGTTTTTCCGCTTCAAGTTCCGGGAACAGGGAAGTGGCTGCTTTCTCACTTGGGCTATTGTCCGTAATGGAAACAGGTACAACTTCCGTCTGTGCTTCGGGTTGTTTGGTTCCTTCCTTTTGTTCCGGCTTTTTATCCACATTATCCGAAGAAGGCACAAAGGCAGGATTCAGCGTGTCCTTGACACCCATCTTTTTCAGTTGTTCCTGCCTGTGCCGTTCCGCCTCAAGCCGTAGGGCCTTGCGCCGTTCCGGTGTCAGGCTCATCATCGTTTCATAGAAGCCGTTGATGGGAGGATTGGTTTCCCAATCCAATGTGGCATAAATGTCGTCCGGGTCGCTCGGCTTTTCGGCATTCTCCGGCTTCGCTTCCTTGTTACCGTTTACAGGCTTGGCGGTTTCAACAGGTGGAGTAACTTTGACCTGCGGTTTAGGCTTGGACTGCATAGGCTTCGGCTTGCTTTCCTTTTTCGCAGCCTTTTTCTTTTTTACCGGTTCCTCTATGGGCATACCAAAAAGATCAAATAAGGTAAGTTGCACGGCTGACGAATGATTTTGTTGGCGCGGCTCAATCTCCGGTTTTTCCTCTATGGACTGTGCCTGCGGCTTCTCCACTTCCTTGACGGGCTCAATTACAGAAACGGGGGCTATTACAGAAGAAGGCACCTTTTCTGTTTCCGTAGAGGGGCGCATATCTGCCGCCGTGCTTTCCTCCTTTGCCGGATGCAGGCTGTGTTTCTCGTACAATTCCCTGTTGAATTGTTGCAGTTCTATTTTCAGATGCTCCCGCAAGTCCTCCGCCAGTTGTGCGGTGTCCCCACGGTGCAGAAGTTTATAGGCGGGCTTCCCGTATGGGTCGGTACTTCTGATTAAATCCGTGTGTGAAAGCGAGCCGATGCTCCATACATACCCATTTACCGAAGTGCCGATAGGTGTCTGTTCGGTCTGCACGAAGAGCTTTTCGTTATAATACAGTTCCCCGTTCTTTCCGCTGTTCTTTTGCAGGATGATCAGGTCGCTGCCCACCTCCGTACCCGCGTTATCCGTAAAGAGGTTGCTCGGCAGGCGGGCAACGCCCACCAGATTGGCATGGCTCATCATATACTCGCGTATGGGCGCGTTGGTCGGGGCATCCAGTACCCCCTGCGAGGTGATGAACGCCACGATTCCGCCTTCACGCACCGCGTCAAGGCTTTTCAGGAAAAAGTAATTGTGTATCGTCCGTGCCGCCGAGTGCCTTGCCGGGTTCTTGCTACCCGAAAATTCCGGGTCGAACACCGCCACGTCGCCAAACGGGATATTGGAAATGGCCAGATCAAAGTGGTTCATGAACGGCTTTTCTATCTTCTCGAAGCCCTGTACCCTTACTTTCTGTCCGGGATGCAGATGTGTCAGTATCTTGCCCGTCATCAGGTCTTTCTCAAAAGCCATGATGTCCGCGTCCGGTCTGTTCTCCAGCACGGCATCCACGAATGCGCCTACACCTGCCGACGGCTCCAGCACCCGGTCGGGACGGATACCGTGTTCATGCAGCACGTCCGCGATGGTCCCGGTTATCTCCGGCGGGGTATAGAAGGCGGTCAGCACGGATTGCTTCATGGCATCCATGTATCGCTTATACTCCGTTTCGTCTTTTGTGTTCTCCCGCAGCAACCTGTGCAGTTCTACGGTCGGGGCAAACAGTTCGAGGTCGGATTTCGCCCAATGGACGGCATCCGTCAGTTCCCTTGCAGGGTTCAGTATGCACTTCAGTCCCCCGAATCCGCAATAACGCTCCAGCAACAGCCTTTCGCGTGCGGTGGGTGTGCGCTGTTCCCTGTCAAGGAGGAATGCCGTCCGTATCGCCTCGATGTTGTCCCGCAACTTTTGTTTGCGGTTAAACGCCATACTCTTCGATATAGAGGACGACGGCTCCCGTCAGCTCCGTGTAGAGCAGGTCATATTCGGGCGACAGGGCGAAATTGTCGTCCGAGAGGTCATAGATGGAGAATACGTTTTCGACAAGTGGCAGCAGTTTCAGGGTAAAGGCTTCACGCTCCGCTTCCGGCACTTCTCCGGCAAACTCGTTCTCCACGACTTCGCGCAGGATGGCGTACTTGGAGTAGCGAAGCCCCTCCGTCAGCACCTTCATCGCCACTTCCTGCGCTCCGTCGGCCGGATAGCCTTCGAGCCTTGCCCGTTCATACGCTTCGGCGGCACGGTCGGCACGCTCACGGATGAAGGCTTCATCGGTTGCCTGTTCAAACTTGTTTGTGCGGAGGTAGTCCAGCAGGTACAGACCGTAATAGGAAAAGTCGGTCTGACCCTCGTTTTTCTTCTTGTTGTTCATTACTTTGGATTTAGCGGATTGATAATTAACGGGATAATCGGTTGGAAAAAGGAAGAAAAAGGCACTCGGTATCCCTCCGAGTGCCACCACTAAATCCAAAGTATGAGTGTAATCCGGTATCGAAGAACAATTCATTACTCTGAACCAGTGGCAAAGGTAGTGCAAATCGAGGACAATACGAAATAAACCTGTTTATTTCTATTGTTGAGATGCAGCCTACTTTCTCAAAAGTGAATACTATTTCTTCCGTCCTGAAAATTTCTTGGCCGTTTTCCTTTCGGGGAAGACAAAAGTGGTATTGAAATCCCCGTCAAAGGCGACTACGGCATCGAAGCTCTTGCCCTGCTTGCTCTTGAAGCCTTTGAGCAGATTCGTGTGTCCGTCGGTGAGCAGGTCTTTGATTTCGTCGTCGGAGAGGGTACGGTTTGCCTTCAGGCGGAACACGGGCAGACCGCACTCCGCATTGTCGCAGCGTACCACCTTGCCGTAGAACTGCATCGTTCCCGTCCCGCACTTGGGACACTTGCAGCCGGAATCCTTGCGGGCGAACAGCTTGTCGCACGAGAGCAGTTCGGAAGTAATCTCCCGTGTATATGCCTCAATTTCCTTACGGAAGTCATCGGCGGGCAGTTCCCCGCGCTCGATGCGTGCCAGTTCCTTTTCCCATTCGCCCGTCATGGCGACATCGGCGATGCGCATCGCCTTCACGACCGAGTAGAGGGCAAGCCCCTTTTCGGTGGGAACAAGCGACTTCTTGCAGCGTTCCATATAGCCGCGCTTGAAAAGCGTTTCGATGATGGCGGCACGGGTGGCGGGCGTGCCGATGCCGCAGTCCTTCATTGCCTGACGCAATGCGTCGTCCTCGATTTCCTTGCCCGCCGTTTCCATAGCGGACAGCAGGGTGGCTTCGGTATGCAGCGGCTTGGGCTTGGTTTTCCCCTCCGTGATGGAGGCGGCCTTCAGTGTCAGCGTGTTGCCTTCCTGCCAGTCGGGAATGGCGGCACTTTCCTCCGGCTTATTGTTCTCTTCTCCATTCTCCTTGCCATAGACGGCACGCCATCCGGCTTGCCTGATGATGCTGCCTTTTGCCACGAACTCCACTCCGGCACACTCCGCCGTGACGGTGGCTGTGTCCTTGACGCATTTTTCTGAGAAAGCCTCTATCATGCGCCCGGCTACCATGTGATAGACGGTACTGTCCTCTTTGGAGAAGAACAGCGGCTTCTCGCCCGTGACGAGCAGGGCATGGTGGTCCGTCACCTTGCCGCCGTCCACGCTGCGGCGTGTCGGCACGGCTTTCGGCTGCACCTTGTCCTTCCATTCGGGCAGGTTGCCGATGAAGGCAAGCAGCTTGGGGATTTCCGCGAACACATCTTCGGGAATGTAGCGGCTTCCCGTTCTCGGATAGGTGATGAGCTTCTTCTCGTAGAGTTTCTGCGCGATTTCAAGTGTCTGCTCCGCCGTGAAGCCGTGCTTGGCGTTGGCCTCCTTTTGAAGCGTAGTCAGGTCGTACAGGAGCGGAGTTTCCTCTATTTTCTCCTTGCGCTCCGCTTTCGTGACGGTGGCTGTGCCAGTATCCTTTACCTTATTATATAGGGCAGTGGCAGGCTCTTTCTCTTTCCATTTTTCTGTGGAAGAGAATTTCACGGTATCACCGTCGCCTCCGTCAGCGGCAATATGGAGCTGCCAGAAGGGTTCCACCGTGAAGCGGCGGTTCTCCCAGTAGCGTGCGCACACCATCGCCAGCGTGGGTGTCTGCACCCGCCCGACGGAGTATGTGCCGTGTCCGGCGGCGATGGAGAGTGCTTGCGTGCCGTTGATGCCCACAAGCCAGTCGGATTCGCTCCGCGCTTTGGCGGCAAAGTAAAGGTTGTCATATTTGCTTCCTTTTTCAAGGTTGCGCAGTCCCTCGCGGATTGCTTTGTCGGTAAGCGAGCTTATCCAGAGGCGCACGAAAGGGGTGGTGCATCCGATGTAATGGTAGAGGTAGCGGAAGATAAGTTCGCCCTCGCGCCCGGCATCGGTCGCCACGATAATCTGTTCGCTGCCGTTGAACAGGCGGGTTATGATCTTTATCTGCGCGACCACGCCGCTGTCGGGCTTGTAGCCTTTCTCCGTCTTTGCCTGACGGGGGATGAGCGTGAAGGATTCGGGGATGACGGGCAGGTTGTCACGGACAAAGCCGCGTATGCCGTAGCCGTCGGGCATGGCAAGCTGGACGAGGTGTCCGAATGCCCATGTCACGGCATAGCCGCTTCCCTCGAAATATCCTTCCTCTCTCTTTGCCGCGCCCACGATACGGGCGATTTCACGTGCCACGGATGGCTTTTCTGCAATGATTGTCTTCATTTTTTCTTATTTCTTGAAATGATACGTTGGATTGTTATTTTGGATTTAGTGGCGGACACGGGATGTCTTGTTACATCTTCATGCCCTTGTTGTTCTTTTTCTGCGGCTTCTCCTGCTGCTGTTGCTGCTTGTCGTCCTTCGGGGTGGTCTGTCCCTTCTGCAACGGCTCTTTCAGGTTCTTGGTCGCCTCGTTGGTCTTGCCCTCGCTGTTCACCGCCACCTGCGTGCGGCTCTCATTGGATGGGGCGACCTTCTGCGCGTTGTCGGGGTTGGTGTCGTAACGGTACGGGCGTCCCTTCTCCGGGTTGAACTTGATGTACATCGTGGCGTGGAAGCCCTGCTTGTCCGTTACGTTCTCCAGCCTGACGGCTTTGCCTGCCGCATAGTCGGCTTTCTGCTGCTCCGTGAAGTCCACACCGCTCCATTTGCTAATGGGGCGGATGCTGCCGTCGGCGTTTGTCCACGTGTTGCGGCGTTGCTCCTTCTGCGGGGCGGCGGAGTTTTCCATGCCCTGCGCCTGTCCCTGCGCGGGATTGTTCCTGGCTTCCTGTGTCTGGGCGGTACGAGGCGATTTGCCGGTTCCCGGCACGAACTCCACGCCGCGCTGTTCCACGTTCACTTGCAGGGTGGTGACGAACTTCCTGCCGTCGTTGCGCTCGATGAGCTTGTCGCGCACGGGAAGCCCGGCGCGGAGCATATCCTGCTCCTGCTTGGTGATTTCCGTCTTGCCGATACGCTCCGGGATGCGCACCTTATTCGCGGGAACATCGGTAATCTCGTTTGTCTTGCGGTCAATGCTGATGAACGAGGGCGTAATCTCTCCCGTTTCCTTGTCCACGAGATCCACGACCCTGCCGAGGTTGCCCGTCTCGCGCAGGTTCTTACGGTCTTCGTCTGAAAACTTGTGTTCCTTGTACTCGTCCAGTTTCTGCTCCTTGCGGATGAAGTGCGGCACAAGGCTGACATTGCCCTCGCCGTCTTTCTTGAAGGAGAGTCGGGCATCAAGGTCAAAGGATTCGTCCCCGAACTTGGGCGATACCTTCACCAAGTCGGACTTGCCGTAGTTGAGCATCTTGGTCAGGTCGCCGGACTTCTCAAGGTCGTCGCGCTTCACGCCCCACTTCTCTTCCAGTTCCTGCCAGTTGATTTTGCTCTCGTCGATGGGCTGGTAGCCCCGTCTGCCCTGTGTCTGCTGCGGGCTTTCCTGATTCTGATTCTGTTCCTGTTTCTGTTCCATGTTTTCCTGTTTTTGGATTTCTTTCGGTTGTTGTTCTTCCTTTTTCGTTTCTTCCTGCTTTTGTTCCGGTTTTTCGGCGGTCTGTTCTTCCTTTGCCTGCTTCTCGTAGCCGGAGGTGTCCATCTTGTGGGGCGCAAGCATCTCCTTGTTGGCTTCGGGGTCTTTCAGCAGGTCTTTCATCACTTCCAGCAGATGGTCGGCTTGGTCTGCCGCGATACGGTAGAAACCGAAGCGGCTGGGTTCCTTGCACTGCCGGTAGAAGTTCCTGAAGAAGTTGTCCAGCACATCGCCGTGTCGGTCGAATTGCAGGAAACTCTGCGCGTTCTCCGCTTTTGCGGGGGTGCGCTTGGGGGAGCCGTCGGCATCCAGCCCGGCTACCACGCTGATCTCGCCCGTTTTTTCGTCACGGACAATCAGCACATCTTTTTCTGTTGTTTTCTTTGCCATTTGATTGACTTTTTAATTGTGAAACATTGTTTGTTATCTGATGCGGGCTTTATATGCCGCCATCTGATCTTTTGTAAACTCGTCCAGATGTTCCGAAAGGAATTTCTGGACATCGGATTCCTTGTAGTAGGTTTTCTGCCGGAGCATCAGGTAAGGCAGGATGCCTATACTGCGGTAGCGTTGCAGCGACCGTTTGCTGACCTGAAGCATCATGCAGAGGTCTTGGTTGTCGTAGAGCCTCTCGCCGTTATGCCATTTTTCGTTATCCGCATTTTCTTCCACCTTCGGCATCATCCGTTGGTGGTGCCGGATTTCTTCGAGGAGCTGTTCCTGCCTGTCAAGCATCTCCATGATGGAGCCAAGCTGTCTTTCTATTCCCTGTATGTCCATGCCTTACGTATCCTTTGATATTTCCGATATTTTTCCCGTGCGGACAAGGTATTGCCTGCGTAACCCGTCGGGGCTTTTCTCTCCGGCATCAATGCTGCACATTTCCAATGCACGTTCCACGTCAGAAAGACGGTAGCGGCAGTTTTTGCCGATTTTGTAGAATGGAATCCGTCCGGTGTCACGGTAGCGTTGCAATGTGCGCGGGCTTACTCCGAGGATGTCCATAGCTTCCTCGCTGGAAAGCCAGCGTTCTGTCCGGTCTTGGGACTTCACTTTCTCGCTTTTGCGGATATGCTCCGCTATTGCCTCAATCCGTCCGACCAACTTGTCGAAGTCGGATTTTTCCATCATTATCACGTTCATTTCTGACTTTGTTTTATCGTTCATGACGCAAAATTACAGGGATGGAAAGGAGCGGTCTTATGACTCATATATGACTCATAGAAGATTTTTGTGAATTGGCTCCGCTTGGCACATGATACAATTCCAAATGCTGCCACTTACACTGATGATGAACCACTTATGCTGTTGTGCTGCTAACTTTGCAGCGGACAATTCAAAAACAAAGCATAATGGAAATAGTGATTATTGAAAAAAGAGCGTTCGAGGATTTCATGGCGGAAGTCTCGTTGCTGACAGAAAAAGTGAACCGCCTTTGTTCAAGGAAGAACGAAAGGCGGTTGAAGAAATGGATGGACGGAGAGGAAGTGTGCCGGCTGCTTCGCCTCAGTCCGAGGACACTGCAAGGAATGCGTGATAGAGGTATCATCGCCTGCTCACAAGTGGGCAAGAAATTCTATTACCGGAAGGAAGATGTGGAAGGTCTTGTTTCTGAAAAACAGGAGGCGGTATCATGAAGCAGGAAGTGCTTACATTGGAACATGGCTTGCTGGCAGACACGCATCTGTCATTGAAGGAGAGCCACAGAAAAATCAGCCGCTTCATGCGGGAGTACAGCCCGCCGTTCAATGGCGACCGCTATCTTACGGACAAGGAGGTGGCAGAGTTGCTGAAGGTAAGCCGCCGCACGTTGCAGAAGATGCGGAACAACGGGACACTGCCGTTCATTCTTCTTGGCGGGAAAGCTCTTTATAAGGAATATGACATTCAGCGACTCTTGGAGATAAACTACCGTAAGGCGGAAGAATGACACAGCACAAGGGAATGGCTGAACATGGGAAAAGCGGACGGACAATCACCTAACCGGGAGTGTCCGTCCGCTTTTTCATTACCTATGCCGTCCTTAACAGAAATGCCTTTTGTCAAGCAGGATGAATACGGATTTTTGTTCCTGCTTATTTTCTGAAACGGCTTTTTTCTTCAGCCACTTGCGGAAAGCATGGGTATAAAAAGTATTTACTCTATATGCCACAGCAATAATGATGTCAAGGTTGAAGATGTCCGCTGAATAGCCGTTCTCCATACGGATATACTTGCACACTTCGTAATCCGTAAATATGCCGGATTTCCGTACTGCCTTAATCTCTTTCTGTATGGACGGGACGGTGGCATTGAAAAGTTCGGCCATTTCCCATGCGGTCATCCATATCTCCGTGTGGGAATTACCCGTAATGCGGATATTCCCGTTTTCGTCTGTCTCGATTATTCTTCTCATGGCTATGTGTCTATATCGTCTGACAAATGAACTGTTCCATTGACTCTATCTGTTTGGAGAGGTGTTCCATATCGTTGCTTACCTTCTCCGCAGTAATCTTGGCGTAGATTTGCGTGCTTCGGATGCTGGTATGCCCCATCATCTTGGACAGGGTTTCTATCGGCACACCGTTGGAGAGGCAGATGGTGGTCGCATAGCTGTGGCGGCTTTGGTGCCAGGTTACATTTTTTGTGATGCCGCACAATTTGGCAACGGCCTTAATGCCGTTCTTGCAGTTCGCATAGCAGGGAACGGGCAGTAGTTTTCCATTATCCGCTATGCCGCTGTACTTCTCTATGATGTGTCTTGGCACTTCCAGCAGGCGGATATTGGATTCCACTCCTGTCTTCTGACGGTTGGTCTTTATCCACAGGTGTCCGTCAAATGAATTTTGGAGGTTGTCTTCCGTGAGGTTATACATATCCGTCCAGCTCAACCCCGTGAAGGTGCAGAAGATGAAGAGGTCTCTGATCAGCTCATAGCTTTTCTTTTTGAATGTCCCGTTGATAAGCATCGTGATTTCTTCTTTTGTCAGGAAACCGCGCTTCGTTTCTTCTTTGGTGATGTGATAGGCATAGAACGGGTCGCGTGGCAGCCATCCGTTGTTGATTGCCGTATAGATGATGCTGCGGAACGGCATCATGTACGACCAGACGGTATTGGTGCAATGGTTCTTCTCTGTTCGGAGAAACAGCTCGAAGTCCGTGATGAATGCGGGAGTAAGCTCACGCAGTGCGATGTCGCTCATCTTGTAACGCTGTCTGATGAATTCCGACAGATGGTTATAGACGGTGCGGTATTTCAGGTAGCTGCGTTCACTTTTCATCTTGCCTACCATCTTGGCATAGTCTTCATTGTGCTGCTTGAACACGGCAAGCAGGGTTTTGTGGTTCTGTCCCAAGCCAAGATAGGCGTTGCGTACTTTTTCCGCCGTGACGTAACCGTCCGTATCGCAAACCTCCTGATATGCCTTGTTTATGCCGACACGTATTTTGTCAAGCATACGGTTTCCTTCCTGCGCAACGAGGCTGCGACCGGACAGACGCCCGGTTTCCACGTTCCACATTTTTTCCTCCACATCCAGCTTGCTGCTGAATTGGGATACCTTGCCGTTCACCGTGATGCGGCACATCACGGGAATCATTCCGTTCTTCTTCGGCGCATTGCGCTTCAGGTAGAACAATACTTTGAAAGTGCTTCTGCTCATACGCTACATTTTTTAAGTGCAAAATTAGTCTATGTAGAATCGTAAGGCAGTAAGCAAATCACAGCATATCGGCGCAATCGCATCCGTGTATCGTCTTTTTTCGGTTTTTCATTCTTCCGGCACCGGAATAATCCCTATTTTTGTATTCCAAATTGCCGTAATTCAATGTATGCCAGTTCATTTTTCACCATTCATGGAAGGACGCTCTTCCGAAGGAAAGAGTAACGGGATAGTAACGTAACTCTTGCTTCAAATGACTTTTTTATGGCATTCAGTGGCTTTACCGAAATGTTCGCCAGATTCGCTAAGGTGCTTTGTTTCAATGTTCCTTCACCATTTTTCTCTCTTTCTCAGTTTTTTGTTGTATCTTTGCCATATACAAACCTGAATAAATAATAGATATCATGAAAAAACGAATTGTTACCGGATTATTTACTGCCCTGGCTGTGATGGCAAACGCGCAGTCTTTTACCGAATGGCAGAATCCGGAAGTGAATGCTGTGAACCGTGCCCCGATGCACACCAATTATTTTGCTTACGAATCGGAAGGCGTGGCACAGACGGGAGTTAAAGAGCACTCTTCCCGTTTTATGACCTTAAACGGTACTTGGAAATTCTTTTGGGTGAAAGATGCAGACGCCCGCCCCGTTGATTTCTGGAAGCCGGGGTTCAATGATAAAGGCTGGTGCGATATGCCTGTTCCCGGTGTTTGGGAGCTGAATGGCTTTGGAGATTCTATTTACGTGAACGTAGGTTATGCCTGGCGCAATCAGTTCAAGAATAATCCGCCGCAAGTGCCTGTTGTGGATAATCATGTCGGTTCATACCGCCGGGAGATTGTAGTGCCTGCTACCTGGAAAGGTAAGGACATTATAGCTCATTTCGGTTCGGTGACTTCCAATATGTACCTGTGGGTGAACGGCAAGTATGTAGGTTACAGCGAGGATAGCAAACTGGAGGCGGAATTCGACCTCACCTCTTACCTGAAACCGGGACAGAAGAACCTGATAGCTTTTCAGGTGTTCCGCTGGTGCGACGGCACATATCTTGAAGATCAGGATTTCTTCCGTTATAGCGGAGTGGGACGCGACTGCTATCTGTATGCCCGCGATAAGAAACGTATCGAGGATGTCCGTGTCACTCCGGATTTGGATGCTGACTACAAAAACGGCTCTTTGCGTGTGGAAGTCAGTCTGAAAGGTAACGGTAATACCGCCTTGGAGCTATTGGATGCCGAAGGCAAGCAGGTGGCAACGGCAACTGTACGCGGTAACGGGGTTGCTGTAATGAACCTTGACAATCCGCACAAATGGACAGCGGAAACTCCGTATCTTTATACATTACGTGCAGCTTTGCAAGGCAGTAGCGAGGTTATTCCCATAAAAGTGGGTTTCCGTAAAATTGAACTGAAGAATGCGCAGGTATTGGTAAACGGCCAGCCCGTCCTGTTCAAGGGAGCCAACCGTCACGAAATGGATCCTGATTACGGTTATGTCGTTTCCCGTGAGCGTATGATTCAGGATATTCAGCTTATGAAGCAGTTCAATCTGAATGCGGTGCGTACCTGCCACTATCCCGATAATAATCTGTGGTATGATTTGTGCGACCAATACGGTATTTATGTGGTAGCGGAAGCCAATATCGAGTCTCACGGAATGGGATATGAAGAATCCACTCTTGCCAAACGTGCCGATTACAAGAAAGCTCATATAGAGCGTAATCAGCGTAATGTACAGCGCAGTTTCAACCATCCGAGCATCATTTTCTGGTCATTGGGTAATGAAGCCGGTTATGGGTCTAACTTTGAAGCGGCTTATGACTGGGTGAAAGCGGAAGACCCGAGCCGTGCCGTGCAATACGAACAGGCCGGAAAGACAGGAAAGACCGATATATTCTGTCCGATGTATTATGGATATAACGATTGTCTGAAATATTGTGAGGATGATTCTATGAACAGACCTCTCATTCAGTGTGAGTATGCGCATGCCATGGGTAATTCGGAAGGCGGCTTCAAAGAATATTGGGATATGATTCGCAAATATCCCAAATATCAGGGTGGTTTCATTTGGGATTTTGTAGACCAGTCCGTACGTTGGACTGGTAAGAACGGTAAGATGATTTATGCCTATGGCGGTGACTTCAACCGCTTTGATGCCAGCGATGTCAATTTCTGTAACAACGGTCTTGTCAGTCCCGACCGCGTACCCAATCCCCATATGTACGAGGTAGGACGTATCTATCAGAATATCTGGACAACTCCGGCCGATTTGCAGCGTGGAGAAATTAATGTATTCAACGAAAACTTCTTCCGTGACCTTTCGGGCTGTTATCTGGAGTGGGAAATGCTGAAAGACGGCAAGGTGATGCGCAGCGGTCGTGTGGATGACCTGAATGTAGCTCCGCAGCAGACTGCTAAAGTCAAACTGGATTTGGGAACTGTCTGCCAGTGTGCCGAGTGGTTGCTTAACGTGTCTTATAAATTGAAGGAACGTGAAGGTCTGCTTCCGGCAGGGCATATTGTCGCTAAAGACCAATTGACGCTGAATGCCTATCAGGCTCCTGCAATGGATTTGAAGAACACGGAATTGAGCAACGTGGAAGTGGCCGCTCCCGTGATACAGGAGAATGACTGCAACTATCTTATAGTCTCCGGTGAGGCCTTCCGCATGGAGTTCAACAAGCATACTGGTTACCTGACCAAATACGAAGTGAACGGTTTGGATATGATTAAGGAAGGTGAGGCGCTTACGCCCAACTTCTGGCGTGCTCCTACCGACAATGATTTCGGTGCTAACCTGCAACGTAAATATGCTGTTTGGAAGAATCCGGAGATAAAACTGACTTCTTTCAGTCAGCACACCGAGAACGGACAAGTGATTGTGGACGCGGCTTATAAACTGCCGGAAGCATCGGCGGAGTTAGGTCTGACATATGTTATCAATAACAGTGGCGCTGTTAAAATCACTCAAAAGATGGTTGCCGATAAGAATGCCAAAGTAGCCAACCTCTTCCGTTTCGGCATGCAGATGCCTATGCCCCGCAGCTTTGAAACTGTAGAATACTACGGCCGTGGTCCGGTGGAGAACTATGCAGACCGTAACCATTGTACCGACCTCGGTATCTATCGGCAGAGCGTATCGGAGCAGTTCTATCCGTATATCCGTCCGCAGGAGAATGGCACAAAGACGGATATACGCTGGTGGAAGATGCTGGATGCAGCCGGTAACGGTATAGAGGCAGTTGCTGCCGCTCCGTTCTCCGCATCGGCTTTACACTATACGATTGAATCTTTGGATGAAGGCTGGAGCAAGCGCCAGGGACACTCTCAGGAGGTGGAAGAGGCGGATTTGACAAACTTCTGCATTGATAAGGTTCAAGCCGGTTTGGGATGCGAGGATAGTTGGGGACGCATAGCCCGTCCTGAGTATCAGGTGCCTTATGCTGATTATGAATTTACGTTTATCCTGACTCCGGTACGTCATAACATCGGAATACAATGAGGAAACCGGCCGGAAGTAAACGTTTTCCGTAGAGGTCGTTGCATTCAGCCGGACTCTTCTGATATGCAAGGCATCGGACTGCCATTCCAAAGTCGGTTATGAGGCTTTCGGGGGAGTCCGGTGCTTTGTTCCGTTTATACCTTAGGACCGATTTATTTTGCTCCGTCCAGATACCCTTTTTTGAACATATTGACAAAGAGAAAGAACAGGGAAAGTAGTAACGGGCCGAATATGACCCCCATAAATCCAAAAAGGGAGAGGCCGATAACAACTCCGAAGACAGTGATGAGCGGATGAATATCGGCCATTTTCTTTTGAATGACGAAACGTATCAGATTATCGAGTTGCGAGATGACAAGGGAACCGAATATGACCAGTCCGATTGCTTGGAACCAGTTGCCGATAAGTGCCATGTATATGGCTATGGGAATCCATACCAATGCCGTACCTGCCATGGGTATGATACTGGCGAAACCTGTAAGAAAGCCTGAAAACAGAATATTGGGAGCATCGAATATCCAATAGCCGAGCATGGCTACTCCGCCTTGTATTACGGCAAGCAAAGGTATGCCGATGGCATTGGAACGGACAATCATATTGATTTCGTGTACTATCTCCTGTGTGTTGGTTTCATTGAAAGGAAGAAGTTCGTTGACATATTGCTCCATTTTCTTTCCGCCTATCAGCATGAAGTAGAGGACAAATACCAGTACAAACATGTTGACGATGAAGCTGCTGATGCCTCCCATTAATGTCTGTCCGATGCGTGGAAGGGATGAAATGAAGAATGAAAGGCTGTTTCCGCTTAGTACATTGTATCCGGTTCTGGCCTTGATAATGGAGGCGGCTTCTTCAAAAGGTGCAATGACTGCCTGCGGATCAAGGTTGATGTTCTGCAGGTTTACTACCGCCAGCCATACTACCAATGCCAGAGGAACGAGAAAGCATAAAATGGCTTCTGCCGTAATGACGGTGGCAGCTATGGTCCGTTTTATCTTTCGCTTTTCGGACAGATAAATCATCTGGCGCCTGACTAGTATATAGATGGTCAATGCACCCAACAGACCGCCTAAGAAGGGAGTGATTTGCCTGGCGAGGATAATCCCCAACCCGATAATGATGGTAATCAATGAATATTTCCAGTATTGCTCTTTTGTACTCATAGAATATGTTGTTTCTTTGAAAAAGAAACATTATAAGAGCCGGAAATGTTTTTGAGGAATATGCGGAGATTGAATTTTATCCTTCATCCAGCCAGCCTTTTCCCTGGCGTACGATTTCTGCCTCGCCACCGGTGCAGTCCACTACTGTGGAACCCTCTATGCCACCTATTCCACCGTCGATAACCAGGTCGACGATATTGCCGAACTTCTCATTAATCAGTTCGGGGTCGGTGCAGTATTCAATGTCTTCGTTTTCGTTATGGGGGAGTGTGGCGGTCATGATAGGGGCATCCAGCAGGCGTGCCAGCTCCTGTATTATCGGATGGTCGGGCATACGGATTCCTACTTCTTTCCGGTTGCGGAATATCTTCGGCAGACGGACTGTGCCGTTTAAGATAAAGGTGAAAGCGCCCGGAAGGTTGCGCTTCATTAATTTAAACGTGTTGTTGTCGAACTTGGCATATTCGCTGATGCTGCTCAGGTCGTAGCAGATGATGGAAAGGTTGTTCTTCTTGGGGTCGGTATTTTTAAGCTGGCAGATACGTTCTATCGCACGTTCCTTCAGTCCGTGGCAGCCGATGGCATACATGGTGTCGGTGGGGTAGATGATGATGCCCCCGTCGTTCAGGATGTCGATTACTTGTTGCAAATCTGCCGGGTTGTTGTTCTTTTCATAAAGTTTCAGAAGCATGATATTGTCGGACTTGGTTTAAAAGTATATTACAAAAGTAATAATAAGTTTCTTGAAATCAAATGTATAAGGATGGATTTTATTTTGAGGAGCGCTTTTTGCGGAGTTCTTCCGCCAATCGCCATTGCAAGGCTGCTTCAACCTCTTTTCCGGCTTGCATCAAAGCGTCCCCGAAGAGTTCGTGAGCCCCGGCATGTTCGGGCTTTAGGGTGGTGGCTTTGTCCAGGTCGGCTATGGCACCTTCAATGTTTCCGAGTTTAAGCCGCAACTTTCCACGGTTGTACACGGTTTTGAATTCGGCGGGGCGCAAGCGTACGGCACGGTTCAGGCATTCTTCGGCTTCCTGGTATTGGTTTTCGTTGAAGAGGGTGACGCCTTTTCGCACCCAGGCATCCGTGTATTCGGGATAAAGCTCCAAAGCTTTGTCATAATTGGCAAGGGCGGCACGGGCGTCGCGGGCTTGGGTGATGCACTCGTTCCCCATGGCATAATATTCGCGGGCGTAGTCTTGCAGGCGCTTCCGCTGTTTTTCCATGTCTTGTTTCAGGCAGGCGTTGTCTGCTTTCAGCCGGTTGATGATATTCAGCTTTTTGCGGATAAGACGTTGCACTACGGGTTTCTCGATGTCATAACGGGAATGGATGGCCTTGAAGAATTCATTGAGGAAAGTCTCGAAGTCTCCCTGGTCGAAGGCTTTGGCTGCCGCTACATATTGCACATCTGCCTGTGCCTGCTTCAAGGCACGGTCAATGGCCTGGCGGTTGTTGAAGCGTTGGGCGAATCCTACAATTTCGGGACGTACGAATACATCGGCGCGGCTGACGGGCTTTTTCAGTTGTATTCCTTCCAGCGATGTGCACCGGCTGAGTGCCACGTATGCTTGTCCACCGGCAAATACGCCACCGGTGAAGTCGATGACTACCCGGCTGAAAGTCAGTCCCTGGCTTTTATGGACAGTGATGGCCCATGCCAGTCGTACAGGATATTGGGTGAAAGTTCCTAATTCCTCTTCCTCAATCTGTTTTTTTTCTTCGTTGTATTTGTAGCGGATATTCCGCCAGGACTCCCGTTTCACATCACATTCCTTGCCGTCGTCGGTAATGATGTAGAGTGTTTCTTCAATAGGGTCGAAGCCGCTGACAATGCCGATTGTACCGTTTACCCACCGGCGGTCGAAATCGTTTTTAATGAAAATGATTTGAGCGCCCGGTTTGAGTACCAGCTCCTGAGAGGTGGGAAGGCTGCTTTCGGGAAAGTCGCCCATGATTTCACCATGAAACGTAACGGGATCTCCCGGAAGCTCGGCAAGTTTTTTGTCATTGATATAATCCACATTATCGCGGCGGGTGGCGAGGGTGATGTACATATCGGCTTCGGACTGTTCTATTTGTGTACCGTAGCGGGTATTGAGGAGTTGCAGGTCGGCAGCGCCCACTGTATTGCTCCGTATATGGTCCAGTACGTTGACAAATACCTTGTCGGTCTGACGGTAGACGGTTTGCAGTTCAATGGACACGAGGTCTATCTGTCCGAATACTCTTGCAGAGAAGAAATAAGGGGTAGGATAGAAACGGTTCAGTATGTCCCGTTCATCCCCTTTCACTACGGGTTCCAACTGGAATACATCGCCCACCAGCAGGATTTGTTTTCCGCCGAAAGGCTCCCTGAGGTTGCGTGAGTAAACCCGCAAAATACGGTCGACGGCATCGATGATATCTGCCCGTACCATGGAAATCTCGTCGATGATAACCAGCTCCAGTTCTTCAAGGAGCTTGCGGTGAGGTTTGGTGTATTTAAAGAATTCGTGGATGCGTCCCCGTTGTAAGCTGAAATTGGGGTCATCGGGCAGCAGAGGATAAAACGGCAGTTTGAAGAAACTGTGCAGCGTGCTTCCCCCCGCATTGATGGCGGCAATTCCCGTAGGAGCCAGCACAACGTGTTTCTTCTTGGTATGTTCGCAGATATACCGGAGAAAGGTAGACTTTCCCGTACCCGCTTTCCCCGTCAGGAAAACAGACTGGCGGGTGTACTGTATGAGGTTCAAGGCATCTTGAAACTCCTTGTTCTGAGTGTCGGGTACGAAGGACATATGCATAGCTGGCTTTCAACCCTCAACTTTCGATTATTCCGTATTGTTTTAGTGCATTGGCTATGCCGTTGTCGTCAACGCTCGTAGTGACATAACCGGCTGCGGCTTTAACATCGTCTTTGGCATTGCCCATAGCCACTCCAATGCCTGCATGACGCAACATGCTGATATCGTTTCCACCGTCGCCGAAAGCCATCGTTTCTTCCAGACGGATGCCGAAATGCCGGATTATCTCGTCGATGCCGCGTTGTTTGGTATTTCCTTTGGCGGTGACATCTACAAATGCCGGATGCCAGCGTCCCATTTCGCAGTTGGGAATGGAAGGCAGCAGGAGTTGTTCTTCTTCAATATCGATAAAGGGCGTCAGTTGGTAGTACTCCTTGTCCGAATGGTTGTCTGTATAGGGTTTGGGTGGGATGGGGTCTGTTTTGAGTTGTCTGTTGAATATCTCTGTTACGAGTTCGCCCGGCTGATTGACGCAAATATCGTGTTCGCCCACCAGTATGCAGGGGAGATTGCGCTCGTGACAGAAGCTTGTCAGTGCATCGACTTCGGCTGCCGGTATGGGACTTTTGTAGATAACGGTATCGTCCACAAAACAATAGGCGCCGTTCATGGTGATGTAGCCGTCTATCAGTTTCCGTTCCTGCAGGGCGGCGAGGTTATTGATGATGACACGCGGACGTCCGGTAGAAATGAATATCTGTATGCCTTTGGCTTTGGCGGCTTCCAGCGCTTCGATGGTGGAAACGGGAATCTGGTGGGTCTTGAAACTCACCAGTGTACCGTCGATGTCAAAAAACAGGGCTTTAATCATAAATGTCTCTTTTAAATTGGTTGGCAAATTTACTCAAAAGCAAAGATATTTCGTACTTTTGCGAATAATTTTATATACTGTCGTTAAACTCGGAAACTCAATTAAAATAGCTTGAACCTTATGAAGTATAATTTTGATGAAGTGATTGAACGCCGCGGTACGGACTCCGTAAAATGGGACGGCGTGGAGAATGTGTGGGGACGTAAAGATTTGCTTCCCATGTGGGTGGCCGATATGGATTTCCGTACGCCGCCTTTTGTGATGGATGCGTTGCGCCGTCGTCTCGACCACGAGGTTTTGGGATATACTTTTGCCTGTGAGGAGTGGTATACCTCTATTTGCAGTTGGTTGCACAAACGCCACCAGTGGGATGTTACGCGTGATATGCTGACGTTTGTTCCCGGAATTGTACGCGGGCAGGCATTTGCGCTGCAATGCTTTACCAAACCGGGCGACAAGGTAATGGTAATGACTCCGGTGTACCATCCTTTTTTCCTGGTGACCGAACGTTTGGGACGCGAAGTGGTCTATTCTCCGCTCGATTTGTACGACGGGCATTATCATATCGATTTTGAGCGTTTCTCTAAGGATATCCGGGGATGCAGGTTGCTTATCCTTTGTAATCCCCATAATCCGGGCGGACGTGTATGGACGGTCGAAGAACTGCGTCGGATAGCGGATATTTGTAAAGAGAGCGGGACTATGGTCGTTTCCGACGAGATACACGCGGATCTTACCTTACCCCCTTATAAGCATCATCCTTTCGCCACGGTGTCCGAGGCTGCCGCACAGAATTCTCTTACTTTTATGGCTCCCAGCAAGGCTTTCAATATGCCGGGATTGGGCAGTTCGTATGCCATAGCGGTGAATGAGGATATTCGTCGGCGTTTTCGGGAGTTTATGGAGGCGGGCGAGTTCTGCGAAGGGCATTTATTTGCTTACATCGGCGCTGCGGCTGCCTATACGCACGGTGAAGAGTGGCTGGAACAGGTACTCGGATATGTACAGGCCAATATCGACTTTACGGAGAATTATCTGAAAGAATATGTTCCGGGCATCGGTATGATACGCCCGCAGGCCTCTTATCTCGTTTTTCTGGATTGTAGGGCATTGGGCCTGCCGCAAGAGAAGTTGGCAAGACTGTTTGCGGAAAAAGCTCATCTGGCCCTGAATGACGGGACGATGTTCGGCAAACCGGGAGAAGGCTTTATGCGGTTGAATGTAGGCTGTCCCCGTTTGGTGCTGCAAAAAGCGCTGGAACAACTGTCCGCAGCGGTTAAGGAAGAGATGGCAAAGGGATAGGGCCGGCAGAAATACATGGTTGAATAGCGGCGTTACCTATTTATAATGACTGTTGTTCTTTAATATACCTATATCAGGTGATTGCGGCATCGGGTGCGATGCCGTATCTTTGCAACATCAGATTTAAAGAATGAATTAGTTAGTCATAATTACGTAACCACTTTTATGAAGATAAAAGGATCCCCGTTTTCCGATGCGACATCGTGAAGCGGGGATTTGTTTTGTGGCGGATGTGGCGGAGATACCTGCCGGACTGATGAAGTTCCAGCGGCAGGTCAATATGTTTTTCTCCTATGGGGAAACGGATTTTGCATTCTTTCTTCCGGCAGGCTGTGTGGAAGAAAGGATTATAAAGTGTCTTTAATATCGCTCAGTTCCACCAGCTTGTTCACAATGGCATAGATGGTGAGGCCTGCGGGAGAATGTATCTGCAACTTGCGTGCAATGTTGCGGCGGTGGGTGATGACGGTATGGATAGACAGATACAGTTTGTCGGCAATCGCCTTGTTGGTCATGCCTTTTACGACGCAGGTAATGATTTCCTTTTCACGTTGGCTGAGCGTTTCCTGTTCGCTGTCCTTCTCATCTTCTTCTTCGGTATGGAGAAGACGGTTGATTTTTGTGGTAATCATTTCGATATCGTCACAGATGGCGATGCTTTCGTCATACTCTTTCAGCGCGTTATTGTCGATGACGGAACATACCAATGCGATGTATTTGATACTGTTTCCGTTATGGTTTGTCTTGAAAGAGGGCAGGTCGAACCAACCGCCGAAAGTAGGGTTTACGATTACAATGTCGGGAGTGTGCAGATGTATAAAGTTCTGCAATGCTTCCGGTGACGACACCTCGATGGGGTGCGCATTCAGATTGGGAATGCGTTTGAGCACTGCCGCAAGACCACTTCGTACAATGACCGAAGTTTCTGCAACAACTATTTTCAGAGAAATATTATTGTTCATCTTTCAGCCTTTTTTCTATTTGCGCTACGGCGGGAACAAACATATAGTCTTCTACCTGGCAATGCGATGCAAGGTCCTGTTCGCAATTGAAGATGTCGAAAAGGACGGCGTTCAGAAGATTGTTGTTCTCTTTTTCCGGATAGTACTTGATGATGATGTTTTTCAGTTCCTTCAGCTTGGTGTCTATCTGGTTGTGCTTGCTGGCGAAAGTGGCGATGTTGTACACATCGGACAGTCTGCCTTGCAGCAGTTGCTCCACGTAAGTGAAGACGGCTTTGTTTTCGTACTCCATGTGGCGGCGCACTTCCTTGGCGTATTCGTCAAAGAACTTAAGGATGAGATAAGCCACATCATTGTCTCTGGAGCAGTCTATGGCTTCTATCAGCTTACGGCGCATGGCAGGCAGGTTGAAGTCGAGGAAGTAGGCGTGTGCGCGTTTCAGATAATCCATCAGTGCCGGAATCGAGAATGAATCATTGTCCGCACTGTACGAGTATTGCTCCTCGCTGATGAAATTGGCTACGGCGAGGAAAGTGCGGTAGTCTACATGCTGGGCTTCGCAGACATCCTTTACACTCTTGTCTCCGAAGCCGAGCGACAGCCCGAAACGGCTCATCACCATTAATAAGGAGTAATTGTCGCAGATGAGGTCGCTCATCTTGTCCGTAGCCCGATATTTATGTTGTTCATTCATTGCAGGTTATTCCTTTCCACTCTATGTTTCGGGCGCAAAGTAACGGCTTTTCTTCGAGAACTGCAATCGCTATTTGTAGGTATTTTGACCGGTGTGATATACTAATCCGGATTGATTTTTTATCTTTGTCGAGATTAACGGTAAAACTTCTTTGCTATGAAACGGACTTTATTGGCTTTGATTGCCGCCATTGTATCTTTGGGAAGCGCAGGGCCGCTTTCCGCCTGTACTTCTGCCGTAATTTCCGGCAAGGTTACCCCCGACGGACGTCCTTTGTTATGGAAGAACCGCGATACGGACTTTCCGCAAAACAGCGTGAGATACTTCTCCGGCGGTCGCTATCCTTTTGTAGCCGTTGTGAACAGTGTGGAAGACAATCCGACGGATGTGTGGATAGGTACGAACGCCGCGGGCTTCTCCATTATGAATACGCAATCCTATAATCTGGTCGAGGTGAAACCCGGCGAGGAACGTGGAGAGGCCAACGGACGGGTAATGCGGCGTGCGTTGGAAGTGTGTGCCACGGTAAAGGATTTCTGCCAATTTCTCGATACGCTGTCCAAGCCCAGCCTGATAGAGGCCAACTTCGGTGTGATTGATGCCAAAGGCGGTGCTGCTATGTTCGAAGTGGATTATTACGAGTATGTGATGTACGATGCCAACAATCCTAAGGATGCGCCTTGCGGATACATTGCACGCACCAACTTCTCTTTTTCCGGTAAGGTGAATGAGGGAGCGGGTTATGTCCGCTTTATGCAGGAAGATAAACTGCTGATGCCGGCCTCTGCTACGGGACAGATTACGCCGCAATGGATATTCAGGGAGCTTTCCCGCTCTTTTGCCAATCCGCTTTTGGGGATTGATTTGAAGAGCGGGGATTTCAATCGTCCTAAGACAACGGGGTGGTTTGTAGACCAGGACTTCATCGCACGCAGCAGTACGGCAAGTTCGGTGGTGGTGCAGGGCGTGAAAGAAGGGGAGCGGCCCGAACTCACTACGATGTGGACAATTCTGGGGTATCCGCCTACCGGAGTGGCAATGCCCGTCTGGGTGAAAGGGGCGGACAAGGCTTTGCCGAGGTTGCTGGTTCGTGATGAAGCAAAGAAGGTTTCTCCTTTGGGCAATTGGTCGGTAATACTGGCAGGGGATGTTTTCTCTTACGGGCAAGGTATGGGCAGCAACCGCTATATGAACTGGGAAAGGCTTTATAATGCCGATAAGAACGGCTATATGCAGTTGCTGGCTCCGGTAGAGGATGAGGTGTTCCGGCGCACCGCACCGGTATTGAAAGAGTGGCGCAGGAAAGGGGAAGCGGATGTAAAGGCGATGCAGTCGCTCTATAATGAGCTGGATGCATTCATTGAAACCGAATATGCGGAATTGTTTGAACTTTAATTACTTATTATTGATTTTATACATGAAATACAAACTGATTATCTGCATTTCCGCTCTTTGTCTGGGGCTCGTCGGAAATGTGCAGGCGCAAAACAAGAAAATGTATCGGAACGGTTGGATCGATTTCAACAAGAACGGGGTGAAGGACATTTATGAAGACCCTTCCCAACCGGTTGAAAAGCGGGTAGCCGACCTGCTCTCCCAAATGTCTGTGGAAGAGAAAACCTGCCAACTGGCAACCCTTTACGGCTACGGACGTGTGTTAAAGGATTCCCTGCCCGTTGCCGGCTGGAAAAACGAAATATGGAAAGACGGCATTGCCAATATCGATGAGATGCTGAACGGCGTGGGAAAGAAGTCTGCGCAGGTTCCCGGTTTATTGTACCCTTTCAGCAATCATGCCGAGGCCGTCAATTCCGTGCAGCGCTGGTTTGTGGAAGAAACCCGTTTGGGGATTCCCGTTGACTTCACGAATGAGGGGATTCACGGACTGAACCACACCAAAGCCACTCCGTTGCCTGCTCCTATTGCCATCGGAAGCACCTGGAACAAAGAGCTTGTCCGCCGTGCCGGTGTCATAGCCGGACAAGAGGCGAAAGTGTTGGGATATACCAATGTGTATGCTCCCATACTGGATATCGTACGCGACCCGCGTTGGGGACGTACACTGGAGTGTTATGGAGAAGAACCCTATCTGATAGCGGCTTTGGGAACGGAAATGGTGAACGGCATCCAGTCGCAGGGAGTAGCTGCTACTTTGAAGCACTATGCAGTTTACAGTGTGCCCAAAGGCGGGCGTGACGGGAATTGCCGTACCGACCCACATGTGGCTCCGCGCGAGTTGCACGAATTGTTTCTTTATCCTTTTAAGAAGGTCATTCAGAACTCGCATCCTATGGGAGTGATGAGCAGTTATAACGATTGGGACGGTGTACCCGTATCCGCCAGCTACTATTTTCTGACGGAATTGCTGCGCGAGGAGTATGGCTTCGACGGCTATGTGGTGAGCGACAGCGAGGCTGTGGAGTTTGTGGAGTCCAAGCATCATGTGGCGGATACCTATGATGAGGCTGTGCGTCAGGTTTTGGAAGCCGGCTTGAATGTGCGTACCCACTTTACTCCGCCTTCCGATTTTATTCTGCCTATCCGCCGGTTGCTGGAAGAAAAGAAGATTTCAATGGCTGTGATAGACAAGCGTGTGTCGGAAGTACTGCGGGTGAAATTCCGCTTGGGACTGTTCGACCAACCTTATGTAGCCGATACGAAAGCCGCCGACAGAGTAGGCGGGGCAGACCGGAATATGGATTTTGTGAAGCAGATGCAGCAACAGGCACTTGTGCTTCTGAAAAACGAGAATAATATCCTTCCGCTGGATAAACGGCAGATAAAGAAGGTGCTGGTGACCGGCCCGTTGGCTGATGAGGATAACTTTATGACCAGCCGTTACGGCCCTAACGGACTGGAGACGGTTACCGTGCTTGCCGGTTTACGTAATTATCTGAAAGGCATTGCCGAAGTGGATTATGCCAAAGGCTGTGATATTGTGGATGCAGGTTGGCCTGCCACGGAGATATTGCCTGCGCCCATGAGCGAACAGGAAAAGCACGGCATTGCTGAAGCCGTAGCAAAAGCCGGTGAAAGTGATGTCATTATTGCCGTGCTTGGCGAGGATGAGTACCGTACGGGAGAGAGCCGTTCGCGTACTTCGCTCGACTTGCCGGGACGCCAGCAGCAATTACTTGAGGCATTGCATGCAACGGGAAAGCCGGTGATACTGGTGCTGATAAACGGGCAGCCGCTCACCGTCAACTGGGCAAATGCTTATATCCCAGCCATCTTGGAGTCGTGGTTTCCCGGTTGTCAGGGGGGAACGGTGATTGCGGAGACTCTGTTTGGCGAGCATAATCCGGGCGGCAAGCTGACGGTGACTTTCCCTAAGAGCGTAGGACAGATAGAGCTGAACTTCCCTTTCAAACCCGGTTCGCATGGCGCTCAACCGCATTCCGGTCCAAACGGTTCGGGCGCAACACGCGTCATCGGCGAACTGTATCCGTTCGGTTTCGGTCTGAGCTATACGACTTTTGTTTACTCCGATTTGGAAGTCTCTCCGTTGCAACAGCATACGCAGGGCGAATATACGATTAAAGTCAACGTTACGAATACTGGAAAACGTGCGGGTGACGAGGTGGTGCAATTGTATGTACGCGATAAGGTGAGCAGTGTCATTACCTACGATTCGCAGTTGCGCGGTTTTGAGAGGGTATCCTTGCAACCGGGTGAAACCAGGCAGGTCACTTTCTCCTTGAAGCCGGAAGACTTGCAGATTCTGGACCGCAATATGAACTGGACAGTGGAGCCGGGCGAGTTTGAGGTTATGATAGGCGCATCCAGCCAGGACATAAGGCTGAAAAAGACAATAACGGCTTTGCCTTGACGATAGCCGGGGTGCAAAGGCTCGGAAAGGTTTTAGGGGCTGTGCCGGTTGCGGGCAGGTTTACGATAGCTGGGAACGGAGATAGGCAAGTATCTCCGTTTCTTGTTCCGGATGGAACCAGCGTATCTCTTCGTCCCGCTTGAACCACGTCATCTGTTTACGGGAGTAGATGCGTGAATTCTGCTGGATTTTCTCAATGGCAAAAGGCAGTGTCCATTCACCGTCCAGATAGTTGAAGATTTCCTTGTAACCTACGGTGTTCAGTGAATTGAGTGCACGGTGAGGGTAGACACTGCGGGCTTCCTCTACCAGTCCGTCCGTTATCATCTGTTCTACGCGTTGGTTGATACGGGCATATAATTCTTCACGGTCACGTGTGAGTCCTATTTTGATGATGCGGAAGGGCCGTTCTTTCTTTTGCTGTGTGCGGAAAGAGGTGTAGGTCTTGCCTGTCATATAACAGATTTCCAGTGCGTGGATTACCCGCTTATGGTTCTTCAGGTCTACGATTTTGTAATATTCCGGGTCCAGCAGTTTCAGTTCGGCACAGAGGTGCTCCAAACCTTCCGTTTCGTATTTGTGCAGCATAAGCCGGCGGGTTTCGGCATCTACGGTAGGAATGTCGTCAATACCTTTGCA
>OGXA01000858.1_pt1 | contig 26376 bp, 17 predicted proteins | sample 1576171 | NCBI WGS metagenome assembly OGXA01 (sample SAMEA3541587, study PRJEB24748) | human gut metagenome | biome: human gut; feature: human-associated habitat; material: faeces | place: China | collected 2012 | reverse complement strand
ACCGCCGCCCACTTGCCGTTTCCGGTCACAGTGCAGTTGGTGAAGAGCCAGTGTGAGCACCAGCATCCGCGCGCCGCGCTTGATCGCTTGGTTCATAGTTGTCGCTCCTTTGTCACAGCCCGCGCACGCCCGCGCGGGAGCTGATGTCTTTGAAAAGTGCCCTGCCCAACCGGGCAGGGCACTTTTGAGGTGTTAGATTGACTTATGACGAAAATATTTTGTCATTTGCCGCAGGAACATGGTAGCAGAACTGGTTCGGGTCAAAGTCAGTCAACGTACAACCAGCGGTCTTTTCCAAAAAGACTTTATCTGTTCCATAAATCAGATAGCATTGGTTGGCATTGCCAAAATTTGTATTGCCATGATTATAACCTTCGCTACAACCTGTAGCAATGCTGGTGCTCAGCTCGAAGCTCTCGAAATGCACCTCGGGTTTCACATAGGTTTTCTTCATGATTTCGATCACTCCTTTCTCAGAACCACTTGCCGATGATGCCGTGCAGCCAGTCACGGACGGACGGACGAACTGTCAGGGTCGCGGTCTTTTCCTCGCTGCGGACGCCCGCGGCGTTCACAGCGCAGACCGTATAATCTCTGGTCACATCGGCGGTGGTCGTGTAGATAAACTCGCGGTAGGTCACCGTCTTGGCCCACCAGCCCCAGCCGGTGCGCTCATGGCGCTCCGTGAAGCTGTCAATCGTCTCGCCGTTGACGGTGATGGCCTCAACATCCTCGGAGGTCTTGACCGTCAGCTTGGCCGTCTCGCCCTTGCGGACGCTGTGACCCCAGCTCGCCGTGAAGAGATCGGGATTGAACGGTTCCGCCGGTGCGGCAAACAGCGCACGAACCTGCGCAACAGCATTCGCCTGATCAGCAGCGGACAGTTTGTCCAGCGAAACACTCTTACCAGACTCCGTATAGGTAATCTTCAGGTTTGTCAGAGACAGAATGCCTGTACCATTATTTGCAATGGTAACCTGATTGCCACTCTTGGCCGTATCCGTAATCGCATAGTACATTTCCGTCGCGGTCGTAACTTTCTGACCGTTCACAGAAATCACCGCGGCGCCATCAGTCCCATCCGGGCTCTTTGCGCCAATTTGTACACTGGCAATCGAATCCAAAGCGCCGGTCAGCTTGAAGCTAATCGCCTGACCCTTTGCCAAATAGACCTCGTTGTTGGGGCCGTAGTTGGCGTAGGTCGCGATATCGGCCTTATCTGCGCCATCGATGAATACACTTCCATTCTTAGCAGTCGCAGTTTCCCCCACAAGGCTGTCGCGGAGCTTGATGTACTGCGGATAGCCCTCGTTGTCCTGCTCATAGGTCGCGTTATCCTTGCCCATGGGGTCATAGACGCGGATGGCATCGAGCCAGAAGTTGTACTGCCCATCGCCAGTCTTGTCTGCGAAGGTTGCATAGCTTGCCGTGATTACGACCTTATAGGTGCCATAATCCAAGCCGCTAATCTTAATGACAGGAATCTGATACAGCGCGTTATTATCGCCCGAGGGAGTAGTGGTCCACTTGCCGTCCTTGCATGTGTAACCATAGTAGTTGTTGACAAGCGTACCCTTCACCTGCGTCTCTGTACCGTCATTTCCGACGGAGTAAACCTTGACGGAGATTGCGCCAGAATTGTTGTCGGTGAGGGAGATGACGTCGAAGCCGGTGCCTTTGAAGGTGAAGGTCGCGGTGGGCCACTGGCCGTTGTTGGCGGTATTTGCGTCCACGGTGACCTTGGTGGCGGAGCCCATGGAGAACTTGCTGCTGTCGGCATAGGCCGGGTCATAGCCGTAGACATTCTTAGTATTCGTTGTGCCGCCCAGCGCCTCGAGCGCCTGATTGACGTTCGTCTGCGTGGTGCCGTCCGTCACCTTCGTCCAGATCCCCTTGGCAGCATTATCTACCTGTGCAACATTCTTTGTACCGTTCGCGTTCGTGAACGTTGCGAAGCTGTCCTCGTAGTAAACACTCGTCGCGGGGATGACGGTCAGATTATAGGTCGCCGAATCATCCTTGCCCGTATCCTTATTCGTGCCCGAATACGTAACAGTAACTCTGTCGGAGCCATCGATCGTCTTATTCAGGATATAATCAATGCTATAATCCGCATTTGCGTTGATAGTCGCATAAAGGCTCTTTCCAACCGCCACTTCCGTGATGTTGGCGTTCGCAAGCGTCGGGTTGATATCTGTTTTTTCAATGTGCAGCGGCAGTCCGAAATCGACCACAAAGGTTTTCTCTGTCTTAAACTTATAATACAGATTCACTACTTTATTGCCGGTTTCTTTGTTTGCATTGGTGAACGTGTAATCAGAATAACGATACTGCGCACCAATCTCGGACATTTCCTCCAGCTTCCAGTTAACTGTCTGCGTTACGTTTTTAATATTCGTAACGGTATTGTTAATCAGTCTTCCATTGCTATAGGCAAAGTCATTGTTGAAAGTAGTTCCACTCGCAACCGCAATATTATAGCTATAGAACGGCAACGTTGTATTGCTTTCATCGTAGTAGTTGACCGTCAGGGAATCCTCGGTTACCTTTGCGCGGACATAGACACGGAGCAGGATTGCTTCCTTGTTCTCATCCCAGCAAAGATTTGCATTCGCACCTTCAGTGCTGAAGCCTGTGGCATCATTGTGAATGCTGACGCTGCTGCTCGCGTCGCCTTCCCAGACCGTCCTCTCATTGCCGTCCCAATCGAAGTTGGTTACCGTAGCATCATAACCGCTAAAAGAAGCCGTTGCTGCTCCAGTTTCAGAAGTAACCTTATAGATTTCGTACTCCTGTCCATCGAGCATAATCGTACCAATGCCACGACCGTTTTTATCATTCCAATAACCATAAACGATCGTCTTAGACTTCAATGCAGACGCGGTCGTATTAGTCGGGTTCGTCGTGCCATCCTCATAGACAACCTGCATACTCAAAGTGCAGTAATTGTTCTTATCAAGCCAGCCACCCTTGGAGCCATCACCACGGTTGCCCCAGTCAGCCGCGAAGGACTCAACCTCATCACTGACTTTGATATACTCCAGATAGTACGCAATCAGCTGATTCTTCTCTGTATCCACGGTAACCCATTCGTCGTTCTCCGTGAACACCTGCCAGCTGCTGCCATAGTAACGAATCTTAGTGAAGCCGACACCGCTCATGGTCTCGTCGTCGCCGCCGTCAGCCGTCTGCCGCTGAGTCTTACTCGTACTGTTATTAGCCAGCGTCGTGTCCAGCATACGGCAGCGCCAGTAGTAGACCGTGCGGTTGTCGTGAGACGTATTGGCCGGCGCAATCGTTGTTACATCAACACCATCTGGCGAAGCAACTCCATCTGCCTTCGCTGCGATGTTTGTGAAGTAAACCTTATAAGCTTCACTTTTAAGAACTTTGTCTCTGCTTTCTGAATCTGCACCCGTCACAGAGTCAATCGGTGCATTGGTAATCCAATACTCCAGTTTCAGCGGGGTTACATTTGAGAGATCCTCGGCAACCACATGAATCTTATACGTCACATTGCCGATCGTGACGGAGGTATCGCCAACGGACTTACCAGTGAAGGTGAGCGTGGTTTCTTTCCCGCCAGATGTGGGCTGCTGTTTATAAAGATAGAGGCTTGTGCTATTCCCGCTTGCGCCCAAAGATGTTCCGTTCAAAGTGAGATAAGCAGTGGTTGTATATGGAATATATCCATAATAATAGTCTTTACATGAAAGGCTAAATGTGTAAGGCTGAGATCCGCTTGCATCAACGGCCTTTTTCCCGCTGCCAAGAGAATAAGTCCAGTCATAATAATAATAATAGTTGAAGCTTGCATTCGGGTACACATAACCGTTGTTGCTATCCTTAATATAATACTGCCCATTCCCGGCGTCCTCAAACGTCAGCTGCACAGTCGGTGCAGTATCGTCGCTCTTCGTGGACACATAGAATTCGCCCGCGCCCAGTGTGGCCAGTTGATAGGTCGGCGTACCCGGCTTATCGGTCGGCTCGCCGCCAACAACAGATGCAACAGCATCATCCAGCTTCGTGCCGGGATATGCTCCGTCAATCGTGTCCGTCGTCGTGCCGCCAACCGTGAGATTAATCGGCTTCGTCTCGGTCGCGGCATTCGCAGCCAGCTCATAGACGCCCAGCACGGAGAAGTGGGGAACGGTGAAGGTAAACTTGCCGTCCGCGGGCGTGCCGGTCACGGTCGTGATGGAGCCATCCTCATTCTGAACAAAGCCGCGGACGTGGGAAGCATCCCAGCCCTCGGGAATCGGAAGGGTCACGGTGCCGTTTTTCTTATAACTGCCGCTCGCCGTGGCGGGGGTAACGTCATACGCCACCACCTTGCCCTCGGCCGCCGCGTCAATGGCGGGCGCGTCAGCCGCCGCTACAGTCAGATCCGTCAGGCCCGGAGCCGTAACGGTCACATTGTCCTTGGTCACAGTCTTCGACTCGACCGTCTCTACCTTCTTGACCTGCGGCAGCGCCTTGCCAAAGGCCGCGATGGTAGCCGCAGTCTTGCTGATCACGCTGGCTTCCGTCTCTGCACCGGGATAGTCCGCCCAGATGCAGAACATGGAGCCGACAGGATTATCAACCGTTCCACTCGGGAAGGTAGTCTTGCTAAAGCCGCTGGCCTTGCTGGAACTGCACTGCGCATCCGTCTTGCCCAGCACCCAGTAATAGCTACCATTGGTATTAATCAGCTTGAAGCCCTCTTTGACAAGAGCGGATTCAGACATGGGCGTATAACCCGGCCAGCCGTTCGACCAGTAGCAGATAATGATATTCGTGTCAAACGTGCCACTCGACGTGTTATTGTTGAAGTAAATACCGTCGTTGAACGCCATCGGTGTCATGCCGGCGGCCTTGATCATTTTGGCAAGCTGATTGACATACTTCACATAATAATTATACTTGCCGCTCGACTGGAGATTGCCGAAGCCCATAGAGCCGGAGTCATAAATATCATTGGCATACTCGTCCGCGCCCATGTTGAAAAGCTGGCAGCCCTTGCCCGCGAAGTAGTCGATGTACTTCTGCAGCAGCGCCTGCGTAAACGCCACAGCCGTGTTGTTGGTCACATCAATCGTACGGACAGAGCCGTTATAGGAGCAAGTCGTGCCTGTCAGAGAACTCGCCGCGCTCAGGATCGCATCCATATGACCCGGCGTATTGACGCACGGAATCACGCCCATGCCCTTGGTAGCGGCATAGGCAATGATCGTGTCCATCTCGGTCTGCGTCAGCTCATTTACATCCGTACTATACGGATAATATCTGCCGCCGACGTCACCGTCAAATGTCTTATTATACGCCACATTGCCAGCGTGAATAGCATCTGTCACCTTGCCGCTGTCATATGTCGTCCCGTTCACCGTCAGGGACATGTCGTCGAGCAGGAAGCGCAGGCCGTCGTTGCCCACCGCCAGCTGGATATAGTTAAATCCAGCCGCCGACGCGTTGTCGATGATCTGCTTGATGCTGTCGACGCTGTAGTACTTACGGCCGCAGTCGAGGAACATGATATTATACTCATATCCGTCCGAGGTCGTAGCGGTCGTGCTCGCCTTGCTGTCACCCGACGCGAAGGCCGAGATGGGCAGCAAGCTCACCACCATGACCACCGCGAGAATCAGCGACAGCACTTTCTTCCGCAGAGATCGTGTTTGCGTTTGATTCATGTTTTTCATCCTTTCCCAATTTGTGAATTTCCCTTCGCCTTGCAGGGGCCGCGGAGTCCGCCCCCGCGTATTCTTTCCGGCATTTTAATTCAGAATCTATTTTAATCCATTCGCCGCGCTTTTGCAATAGATATTTCGCGGATTCCGCGAAAAAAAACGAACCGTCGACATACCGCAGAATTTACCAGCACGCCGCGCCGCATATTCGCCGCGCGCAGGGTTATGCTATGTGTGCGATACCCAACGAGCGACATTTCTCGCTCCCCAAATCACGAAAGGAGACTTTTCACTATGTCCAGCAAGAACAGCAACAAGCTCAACATCCCCGAGGCGCGCGCCGCCATGGATAAGTTCAAGATGGAGGCCGCCAGCGAGGTTGGCGTCAACCTGAAAAACGGCTACAACGGCGATCTGACCTCTCGCGAGGCCGGTTCTGTCGGCGGCCAGATGGTCAAGAACAATTGCCCCGTACGAACTATGAATTTCAAACGGGCTGACCGAACAGCACTGGGGCATGAAGTTGAGGTAAGATACATAGCAACAATCACCGCTTGAGGGAAACGCAAAACTCTCGTCTGACGACAATCTGTCTGACGAGAGTTTTGCGCAATTTCGGCGCTCGCAGGTATAGATATGATTCATGTAAAATAGTTTGTGAAAGGTGAAAAGATAGGGAAAATCTTGATTACTCAAGTTGGCTTGGTAGATAGTCAAGGGTGCTATCATTCAGTCGGCGTTTGTGTTCTCTCCAATATGGCATATATTGGTCTAAAATCGCCGTGAATTCAGGGCCATGGTTATGAACTTTCAAGTGCGCAAGTTCATGTAAGATTACATATTCTAAACATTCAATCGGTTTTTTTGCTAATTGAAGGTTTAGCCAAATTTTCTTACTGGTAGGGTTACAGGTCCCCCATTTGGTCGTCATATATTTGCTTTGCCAACTGCTACAGTAAAGCCCCGTAGTTTTCTCCCACTTGGGAAGATATTTCGCCACTTCCTGTTTCAAGCGGTTGCGGTACCATTCATTTACGAAGCTTTCTCTCTGCTTTGGACTGCTTTCTTTTCTAACCGTCAGAATAGCCGTGTCACCCGAAAGTGTGAAAGCATTGCCTTTGTGGCTGTATTCCACTTGAAGAAAGTACTGCTTACCCCAAACATATAATGTTTCCCCGGACACATACTGCCGCTCGCTTTGACGCGGCTGCTGTTGAAACTTCTCCTGTTGTTTTTTGATCCAGCCGAGTTTTGTCCGAACGAACATCGTAATTGCTTCATCCGTCAGTTGCGTGGGTGCTGATACACGAACCCTGCCGTCCGGTGGAAGCACAGAGAGATGCATATTTTTAATATTTTTTCTGATAACTTCCACAGGAATATTGGAAATAACTATTTGCATCAGTACTCCTCTTGTTCCACAACAATTTGATAAATTCGCTCCACTTCGCTATCGTCATTCAAAAGTTGATAGAGCGCTCGCTTGATTTTATTTGCCTTAACCGGATTATTTCGGAAACCATCGAGCCGTGCCTTGACAATGGCTTTGTGCAGCTTCAAGGCAGTCGCCTCATCTTCTCCGCAATTATCATAGAGCGCCCGCAGAGCGCCATTGGAACGAATACTCTCAGGGTACTTTGTGTTCTCCTCGGGCTTTGCAACATTTTTCGCCAGTTCCATGTATGTGTCCAGCAGCTGCCCGTAGGCAATCACTCCGCGGCGGCGGTCAAGTATCAACTGCTCCAGGATTTCAGACATTTTTGCGTAATAAGCAGGGTTGATGACCATTCGCTCAACAACCTTTTTGCGGATGTTGTTCTCAATGGTTTCTGCCGCACTCTCCTGCTCACCTTTTTGCTCGCTCTTCAGCTTATCTTCCTGCGAGATAATGAAATCAAGCAGGGTAAAGTCATCCATGCTGCCGATCTTTTGCGACTCGCTGGCTGAGATGTAGTTGTCAATCAGATACCGCATACCCGGTTCGTAGGCTTTCAGATCAATAAAATCGCCGCTGGCCCTACCAATCGTGTCACGCATGTTCACATAGAACGCAACCCTGTCGTCCAATGTGCTTTGCTCGGAAAGGGTATATCCTAAATCCGTCATACGAGGCTTTAACTCCGCAAAAGCGCGAATCAAGCGTCCAACGAGCTTGTACAACTTCTCACGAATGCGGGCAAAGGCTTCGTCCTGATTTTCGTCACGACCACTTTCACCACAGAAATAGTGAATATAGTCGAGCTCTTTTCTGGGCAATTCGACGCCCTCGCAAAGCTCATCCAATTCCTCCAGGGTATCAACGAAATACTTTTTCGCTTCTGTAGCTCTATCTTTCAAAAGCCCATCGACATCCTCGGCATCATAGCTTTCAAAGGCACCGGCGGTATACTTGTTCATGGCATCCGCCAAGTCTCCGAATAGTTCCTTGTAATCTACAATATAGCCAAAGTCTTTGCTCTCGCCATCCAGACGATTGACTCGGCAGATCGCCTGGAACAGGCCATGGTCATGCATCGCCTTATCGATGTAGAGGTAGGTACAGCTGGGAGCATCGAAACCGGTAAGCAGCTTGTCAACTACGATCAGCAGTTTCATGTTTGCAGGTTCGTCCACAAACTTGCGTTTTGCTTCCGCTTCAAAAGCTTCTACTTTTTTGGCAATCTGCGTCTTGTCCTCCGACGGGTCAACGCCGATCATTTTCAGATAAGTGCTGTATTTTTCAAATGTTTCGGTTTCTTCCTCGTCGCTGACAGTATCCGTTCTTAAATCACCGGCTTGCGGCGTATAGGAAGAAATAATCGCACATTTCCGGAAACCCTTGCTTTGGAAAATTTCATAGTATCGGCATGCCGAATACACAGAACCGGCCACAAGGATAGCGTTTCCGTTTCCATCCATCAGTCGTGCCTTGGTGGCAAAATCAAAGATGATATCATTGGCGATTTGCTCCAAGCGGGAACGAGAGGAGAAAATCTTTTGCAGGTTACCCCAATAAGCTTTGAGTTTTGCTTTTGCTCTGGGGGCCAGACCAACGGTTTTTGCCTCAAACCATGCGTCGATTCTATCCTGAGAGGTCATGCCCTGCGGCACATCTCTGGCCTCGTACCGCAGATCCAGCACAACGCCGTCTCGAACACCTTCGTTGAACTTGTAGGTATGGATATATCCGCCGAAGGTTTCCAGACTGGTCTTTTTGTCCTTCTTCAAAAGCGGCGTGCCTGTGAAACCGATAAAGATGGCATTGGGAAGGATCGTCTTCATGGCCGCGTGGAGCTTGCCGGACTGAGTGCGGTGGCACTCATCCACAAACACCACAATATCACCCTTTGCGGAAAAATCCTTGGGCAATGCGTTTTTCAAATCTTCGATGTATTTTTCGTAATCTGTTTCTGAGCTGTCGCTGCCGCGCTTTCCGAATTTATGTACCAGAGAGCACAGAAGACGGTCATCGAAAGCGTTCATGCGTTCAAGCAGATCTTTTCCGCTCTTAGTGCGGACGATATTCTCATCCACACCCTTGTAATTCTTTTCGATTTGCTCATCCAATTCCTCGCGGTCGGTAACGACCAATACACGCGCATTGGGATTATTCTCCAAAATCCACTTGGAGAACCACACCATCGTCAGACTCTTGCCGCTGCCCTGGGTATGCCAAACGATGCCGCCGTGCTTCTTGTCCGTCAAACGATGCTGCGCCCGCTTGATGGCATAGTACTGATTATAGCGGCAGACCTTTTTAATGCCCTTATCGAAGATTACAAAGTTGTGAATCAGATCAAGGAAACGCTTTTTGTAAAACAGAGCAAAAAGCTGTTTTTCCAACTTGCCGGGAATCCCCTCACAATATTCCTCAACTTCGATATCAACAATATCGCGTTCCGCCGGATGCTCGGTAAAGCCGTCGCCTTTCCATTCCAGATAGTGCTTCTCCGGGGTAAGGAGCGTACCATAGCGCAAGCCCTCGCTGTCGTTCCCGGCCATACAGAACTGAATAGTCGTAAAGAAATCTTCGATGAAGTTCGATCTTTGGTTGGTCAGATTCTGACGGATGCCGTTGGACACGGACACACTACTCTTTTTCAGTTCGATTACCGCAGCTGCAATACCATTCACATAGATAACGATATCCGGACGCTTGGTGTTGTTGCTGACAATAGTGACTTCTTCCGCAATATAGAAGTCATTTTTACTGATATCTTCAAAGTCAATAAAATACACTGTCTTAGGGGACTGCTCCACAGACTCTTTGACCTTGGCTCCATATTTCAGCAGGCTGTAGACCTCTTTGTTGGCATGGTACAAGCCCTGCTGCAGATTAGTGGATGTTTTCACCAAGACATCTACCGCATTGGCAGCAAGCTTTTCGGAGTAGCCCTGTTTCAGCAGCCAGGCATGCAGTCGCTCCTGCATGATGTTGCGGTTTTCACTGTCGTGCAGGTTCCCCAAATATGTATAATGCAGTTTGTCCCGAAAGAACTTGACCACACGGTTTTGAGTTTTGCGCTCGCTATCACCAATGTTGGGCATAATCTTACCTCCTTAGTTTGTCATTATTTAAGGCAGGTTTTGATAAACGTTTTTCCGAATGCCGTTATATAGAAGGACTTTTGCTTCGTAATAAATTTTTGTTCTTGTGCCAATGGAATGTCTTTATACGCCAGGAATCCCTGCGAATTTTCCAACGGTGCATAGAGAGTTTTGTCGATCAAATGTGTATCATCTAAAATACAGACAAGTTTTAACCGATCCAGGTTTTCAATATATGCACAAATATTCTGCGGATATTCACATGTGCCATCTCCAATATTTGTATAATTTTGAAGCATAGAAATATGGCCACGATCCGGCCCCAGTTGAACTTGAAGATCAATCAATGGGATATATGACGGTTGATCAGAAATCTTTTTTAGGATTTTTGCCTCGTCGGGAGTTAATTGCTTGATAATATCTACAAAAGACGGATGTACGGCCTGCTTTGTATCCGTGTTCATAGAAGAAACCAACAGATTAGCGTACATTTCCCGGAGATCTTCACTATTATAGCAATAACTCAGTTGCTGAATTGCTGGAACCGCTACATAGGCTTCCGGCTCAGTTAACTTTTCTTCAGGAATTTTCTCTGCCTTTTCACGGACCGCATCAGCTGTCAACCGGATACTTTCTTCGCCATTGATGACCCACTTTTCCCACTTTCCGAGCCAAATGCCTACAGTTCGGGGGAGTAAACTAAGTGTATTGCCTAACGATTTTGCTGTAGGGTGTGCCAAATCATCATAAGCCTTTTCTAAAACACCACTGGATTGGTCAATGACCTCACCAACAAGTCCCTTGTCAATATCCATGTTATCTCTCCTTTATACAAGTCTGATTTTTCCTGTCAGAAGCTGCTGCATCATGCCTTGTTTAACCTGACGGTATTTTATTAGTTTTTTCCCTAACGTTACGATTTCATTGTCCATGTTAGTTAAAATATCTGCTATAGCTTTTTGTTCTTTTAAATCACTGGGCATTCGAAATTCGTAGGACGCATATTCTTCTCCGTTTATTCCAGGCTGACCACTTCTCATAGAAGTCTGTGCCACCCATTTCCAGTAATCATAGGTATGAAGCACGCCGAAAATAAATCTACTGTCAGCTTTTTGTGGATCAATGCTCATTTTTATCAGAAAACCTGCGTACACTAATCTACCGTCGTGCTCATCGTAAATATAAGATTTTCCCACACTTGCTCCTGTTCGAGCTAACACAATATCATTGGTCTTTAACAAAAAAGGTTCTACATTTTCTGCGCTTACAGAAGCTTGAGCGTCTTTACAATACCTCCCATCTTTAGAAATATCGGTAATTCTAATGTACCTTGGTAGAAAGCCATTAAAATCAACAGCAGGGGCATTAATTCCATAGGAAGGTTTCTCAATTATACATGATCCGATATTGCTTTTGATCCAATCACCAGAGAACCCCGGCAGGCGTTTCTTGCCGGTCAGCAGTTCCTGCATCGCGCCCTGCTTGATGGCTTTTTTCTTAACGATTTGCCTCTTAAGAGAATTGATTAGGGTATCAACATCTGACAATATTGCAGCAATTTCTGTTTGCTCTTTTGGGGACGGAATGGCTACTAAATAGTCCTGAACATCATTCCTGTTTAATGTCGGAACACCAGAACCAGAATTGTATAGATTCCAAGGAATGGTTTTAAAAAGATAGGAAGCAAACAAAGGATCATTATTATGAAAATCTGTGACCCATAGAGTGGTATTATGCGGCCAATAATCACTCTTTACATAGTGTATTTTTCCAATCGTTCCCGACCTACCCATAACTACACCAGGACCTTTTACCATGTAGGAACTATGGTACGCGCCAATACCATTAGAAAAAACAACAGGATATATGCCATCTTTTATGCTGGAATAAGGTAAATCAAACCCTCGTTGCAATGGAGCAACCACTTTCAACGGCTTGACTTCCCAATCCTCTGGAATTACACCAATCTCCGTCTGCTTATATCCAGGTTTTACCATACAAATCCCATCCTTTTCAGATGATCCTTGACCTTGGACTCATAATCAGCAACAGTGGCAGTTAGTTCCGGCAGGGTATCCTCATACCGCTCCACCAGTTCCACAATGCGGTTGGTCATCTGGTGGGAAGTGGTGACATACAGCGTCTTGATCCCTTCAAAGATGGTGGCATACCATTTGCGGTTCACCAGCAGATCCAGAATCTCTTCATCGGTCAACAAAGCATACTTTGCCCGAACCTTTTCCTCCAATTCGGCGTTCATTTCCTTAACGGCCTTGTTCTGCTTGGAAAGAGAATCCGTCAAATCTGCAAACTGCTTCAATGCCGCATATTCCTCTCCCTTGGGATCAGTCTTTTTCAGCACCTTCAACCGGGCGGCGACAGATTTGGCATCCACCTTATCCTTGTCGTTGAGATGTTCCTTCAGGTATCCCTCATCGCCGGTCTGCTCTTCCACAAACTCTGCCAGTCTGCTCTGGGTCTCTTCGGCAATGGCCTGCGCCTCATTGATTTTCTTGCGTTCGGTGGCAAAGAATACGGCCTCAATCAGTGCCCTGGGCAGCAAAACGCCCTCCCAGCCAACGACCCTTTCCTGACCCTTTTTCTTGCCGGAGGTGTATTCCCCCATGATGTTTTCCCATGTCCGGGCGGCACCATAGCCGTCCACCGACACAAGATAAACATCGTCGCTCATGACTTCGTACCAGTAGGAAAGCAGCACCTCGTAGACATCGTGCTTATCCACCAGCTCCAGACCATCAAAGCAGTCAATCAACTGCTCCGACAGCTCGACGATATAGGGCTTGACTTCCGTATCTTCATCAATGCTCCGAAGCCCGGAATCCACCATCTGCATCCACGCATCAAAGGCATTGTCGATGCGCTCGGCGTAGGCAGAAAATTCAGGGTCGTTATAGACCACGTTGCGGATATCCTCTTTGGGAATGTTCAGCCGATAATAGCCATCCCGCAGCTGAGAAAACAGCTTGTCTTTCAGACCGGGGAACAGTACCCAATACTTCTCCATGGAATCCACATCTGTCGCAGGAATACCGCCATGCAGATGGGCGTCAATGTCCTGCAGATCTTCCGGCGTAGAGCTGTCAATGTAACGGGGGATATTCAGGTTATACTCGTTTTTCTTCTTGATCTCATCATTGGGAACAAACCGGGCATACTTGGGATCGTCTGTGATTTGTTGATTGAATGTGGTGACGATTTTGTAGATGTCCCGCTCACGAAGGCGGTTCTTGTTGCCGTCCTTAACGAAGTCATGGCTGGCATCAATCATAAAGATACCCTTGCGCTCGGCGGCATCAGCCTTATCGATGATGATAATGCAGGCAGGGATACCGGTGCCATAAAACAGGTTGGAGGGCAGACCGATGATGCCCTTGATATAGCCCTTGTCAATAATAGCTTTGCGGATAGTCGCCTCCGCATTGCCACGGAACAGAACACCATGGGGAAGAATGACCGCAGCCTTGCCGGTGCTTTTCAAAGACTTCAGAATATGGAGTAGCCACGCAAAGTCGCCGTTCTTTTCAGGCGGTCTGTCGCCATAGCCATCAAAGCGGCCATAATCCTTAAGACCATCCGTCCAGTTTTTCAAAGAAAACGGAGGATTGGCCACCGCAAAGTCGAAACGCTTCAGTACCTCATCATCGGAACCTTCTTCAAAATAGCGGGGAGCAGAAAATGTATTTCCTGCTCTGATCTCACCGGCAGCCTTGTTGTGCAGGACAAGGTTCATCTTGGCGAGACCTGCGGTGGTTACTTCCTTTTCCTGTCCCCAAATAGCAATCTCGAAGGGGGCTTCATCCGCTGCTCGAATCAGAAGTGAACCGGAACCGCAGGCAGGGTCATACACGGAGTAACCCTCGTCGCGCTCCTCGATGCTGTCGATGCCAATCACTTTGGCAAGAATACGGGAAACTTCGGCCGGTGTGTAGAACTGGCCCTTGCTCTTGCCGCTTTCCGTGGCAAAATGGCGCATCAGATATTCATAGGCATCGCCAAGAATATCGTCACCGCTGGCTTTGTTCTTTTTGAAATTGAATTCGTCACGCTGGAAAATGGCAATCAAGCCGGTGAGCTTATCCACCATTTCTTTGCCGCTGCCCAACTTAGCTTCATCATTGAAATGGGCATTGTCGATCACGCCGCGGAGATTGTTCTCCCCGGCTTCTGCCAGCTTGGCAATGACCTTGTCCATTTCTTCACCGATATTTTTATTGCCCTTCAATGCAACTAAATCGTCGAAGCTGCCGCCTTCGGGGACCGTAATATCGGCATATTTTACGCCCTTAAACTTGTCCGTAACATACTTCACGAACAGCAGGGTCAGGATATAGTCCTTGTATTGAGAGGCATCCATGCCGCCCCTCAGTTTATCACAACTCGCCCAAAGGGAGCTGTATAGCTCATTTTTCTTGATTGCCATCTTGGCAGATCCTCCTTGATTCGGGGAATTTTCCCTAAAATGAAAGCTATAAACTTTTAACTTAACTCTGCCAAGTTAGCATTAAGGTTTAAGTGCAGTAATCGGCACAATAAACACCCCATCGGATCGCTGATATGCGGCATTTGCCATACCGCACAGCACGCAGAGAACCGCAGGAGGCTTTCCCTTGGGATCTTCCGAAATCTGCTTTTTGATCTCCAGCAAGTTCGCTGCAGCAGCGTCGATTTGGTTGGCACCCAGCTTGATCTCAAAAGCACACCATTGGCCATCGGGCAGTTCAATCACAGCATCAATTTCCTGATTTTTATAATCCTGATAGTGGTACAGATTTGCATCGAAGGACTCCGCATAGATTCGAAGGTCTCGTTCACAGAGCGCTTCAAATAAGAAACCGAGCGTCTCCAGATCGCCCATCAGTCCGGCAGGAGCAGCTTTCAGCAAAGCACAGGCCAGAGAAGGGTCGGAGAAATGCCGCTTTTCAGCCTGCTTGATACGGACGGAGGAACGGATGCCGGATGAGAATGGCGGTTGATTGTCCGTAATAAACAACCGCTTGAAAATATCCAGATAGGCAGACACCGTATTGGAGTCAATATCCTCGTCATCTACTGCCTTAATGTCTTTCATTAAAGTCTTATTGGTGACAGTGGTGCTTTCGTTACGGGCCAGAGAGCGCAACAGCAAGCGCATCTTGGATGTATCTCGCTTCACACCGTCAATGCGGTACACATCATCGTCGATAACAGCATTGAGATATTCCAAAGGAAGCAGAGCAACCTGCTCAATAGGTAATCCCAAACTGCCAGGCCATCCGCCGCGAATGATCAGTTCAATCAGTTTTTTCAGATCCACTTCGCCGGTTAATGCAGGGGCCAACTCGCCGTGGCACAGTTTTTCCAAGGAAACCTTCCCGCAGGAATCTCCAGACTCGTATAGGGACATGGGACGCATCCGCAGCTTGGCAATACGGCCTGCACCGCTGTGCAGGATGCCTTTGTGGTTCGGAGTCGCAGAACCGGTCAGAATGAATTGTCCTTTTTCCGCAACCTGATCCACTTTGTACCGCACGGCATCCCAAATGGGAGGAACTTCCTGCCATTCGTCAATTAAGCGCGGAGTTTCACCATCCAGAACCAGAGCGGGAGACAATTCGGCCAGTTGGCGGTTCTGGAAGTTATTGGCGGGATCGCCGATATAGATCTCACTTTTGCTGTGATAAGAGGAAGTCCAGGTCTTTCCACACCACTTGGGACCCTCAATACAAACGGCGCCAAAGGCGGACAGATATTCTTTAACCTTTGTATCAATAACTCGGGGTCTATAGTTCTGCTTATCCATAAACACTCACCTCGACTATAAGCTGAGTCTATTATAGTCCATTCAGCCGAATTTTACAACTCCATTCAGCCGGATTTTTGCTTTTCGTTCAGCTAAATTTCCATCCTCCAACCAATCAACTTTCTATCTCAAGTTTGGTGTATAATCTGCTTTCACCAGGTAACGCCCGATGCCATATCCGGAGTCACCGCGTTCAAACACTTCCTTCGGCAGGGCAGGCAAATACTTTCTTCCGAAAGCCGTACCAAAATATACCTCGAAATTGGTTGTCGGGAGCACGACCCAGTCGGTATCGTACTGCCTGTGCGCCATGTAATAGAGAACCAGCGCTCTTATGACTTCCAGTGGGATCACCTTTGGCGTGACCGCACGCAGCTTTTCCAGATACTCCGGCGGCAGCTCACGTTCCGCATTTTGCAGTGGTCCCAGCTCCAGCGCATCGGCGATAATATCATCGAAGCGCAGTGTCCAGGACCCTTTGGTATTCTCAGAAAACAGCGGCACCTGAAACTGAATCACCTTATTCCGCCATGCGGCGTCAAAACTTTTTTCTATGACCTCTGCCTTTGGGATGACAGTCTTACGCACCTTATCTGGATTGTTCAGCACAAAGCATACAAGGCAATGGACATGGCGGTGGAACCAGCCGCTGCCGTCCGCACCAACCAGCTCGGGAAAACTTTCGTGCAGTTCTTCAAAATGGCTCTTATCCGGCCGCGCCTTCTCGGGCGCGGCTTTTTTGCTGTCCGGAACACTGCACCAGGCACACAACACCTTGTGTACATAGTCCAGACGCTCCCTCGGGTCGCCCTCAAGGATATTACCGTCTGCATCATGGAACATATACCCACGAGCGATAATCGTCAGGACCCGAGCCAGACCCTTGAATTCCAAAATAGTGGTAAAGGTGAAGCGACCCATATAGGAGATGTCGTTTTTGCTCTTGGCGGTGTAGGCTACAATTCCGGTGTAGTCCAGAAACTCCTGCCACTCATTCAGCATAGGACACCTCCAACACGTTCTTTTCGATTTGGTCGAGCAGCAGTTCCCACAGCAGATCCCGCTTGCCCAGCGCCACCACATACTGTACGGCGATACTGGGGCGCACGATTTTGTTCAGTAGTTCGCGGCACTTTTTCGAGACAGGTTCTTTGTAGTCGGCGGAAAAAGAATGCTCCATGTAGGCTTTCATCATAGCGGTAAAATTGGAAGTGTCCGTTTCGCGCAGGAGCTGCTTGCGCTCCAGCGCATTGTTTTCGTCGTCAATATCGCAGACCAAATCGCCCAGGACGCGATAGCCGCTCTGCCGGAAGTCAGTCAGCAAATCATAATAGTTGGTCGCTTCCGGCAGGTACTCCTCCAAAAACAATTCTCGTTTGTCTGCCGCCATGAAGGACCATTGTTGGTCAGAAATGGAATGCCGCAGTGCTGTGATGCGTTCCGGTGGAAGCTGACGTAAGAAAGCGTACAGCTCATCGGAGTCATATAAATCTTCTTGCCCTCTGGCATATAGGATGCGCTCGATGTCACTTTTCTTTTGCCTGTCCTTTACCGGGACGCAGCAGGTGCGGATGCGTGAAAGGCAACGCTCATAGTCCTTCAATAGCTCAGAAACAGAGGAAAGAGTTTTGGGATTGAGCCGGTCCTGCCAACTGCCCTCCTGCGCAAAGGTAAATAGTTCTCTGTCCTCTGCGGGGGTAGGTTTGATTCGCGGCGTGTTCCGCTCTAACTGTCGTGCCCGATAGGGCAGCTTCTCAATGTGGGACTCGACCGTACTCCAGTCAGTCCGGGAAAAGAATGCGTCCAGCTTCTCTTTGTGGGTCGGTTCATACCACGCACGCCGCGTTTCCTCTGCCTGCTCAGCCAAATATTTGTACTGGAGGAAGGTGCTGCGCTTAACATGTTTCGCACCGATGTATTCGTCAAGGTCGGGCCGTACACCGCTTTTGGCAGCGTCGATCTCCAGACCGCTGAGAATGGCCAGCGTCTCAATTTCTCTGCGGCAGCGCTTCCGCTCTTCTGGGTCGGCGCTGTCACTGTAAGCAATCACACTGCGATCCATGGCGGCGTTGCAGATTTGACCGATGCGGGCAGCGAAGGTGTTCTCCACCGTGCGGAACCGCTCCCGCCAGTCGTTGGGATCAGCCAGTGGAGCGGACAGGGACGGGATTTTCAGCAGCGGCAGATTGGCGTTGTTGGAAAGCTGCTGATGTACCTCGTATTCGTAATTGCGTTTGACACAGCGATTCAGGATGGGATCGGCAATAGTCTTAATCTGGTCACCGTCGTAGTCAGCACCGCCCAGGCGCTCCGCTGCCAAAGAATCGGCAGACACAAAGACCACATCAGTCAAATGACCGAGATAATGTTCACGCAGCTCGTCCCCGTCCGGATAGATGGAAAGCTGAAGTTCCTCGTTGCGGGCGATGTGTGGATTGCGAAGTAGCGTGCAGCTCTCGTCGTGCTCATAAGTGGCGCCGGGCGCATAAAAGCTGTCCTCCGCAAAGAAATCTGCAGTGACGGCATCACAAAACACACGCTCTGCGGGCATCTGAAACACGCGGGGCGACATCAATTGACGCAGTAGTTCCAGCAGATCGCCGGAGAGAAACCGATTGTCTCCTGGCACCAGCAGGTGACCGATGGCGTAATTCTTTAACAGTATTTTCGCCTGTGTTTCCAGAGCGTCGGTGTAAATTGGCTCGTTGATGAAGCGGGGATTTTTGTTCAGCATCGCGGCAAGAATGTACGCACGGCTTTTGCGCGGTTGACTCAGACCATCCAAAAAATACTTTTTGCGGAAATAACCGTTGGCACAGAAATTGTAGTAAGCAGTCTCGGTCGCCTTGGTCAGCCATTGACGCTTATCTGTTTGCGGACTGCTGTTCCAACCGTCGGGAAGATCGGCGGGGCGAAATTCCTCCGGCTGAATGGATACCGTGGACAGAAATTGATAGTTCAACGCAACAAGGGATTCAGCCTGTTCCTTATTCGTGTTGGTGATATACAGGGCGTGCCGGTATTTTCGAAACGCTTTCCAATAGTCCTTCCAGCTCATATCGTTTTCCTGGAGCCAGCGGTCTGCTTTGAACTGGCTACGGGTCAGAATGATATCTACATTCTGGATTGGGTGATTGATACCCCAAATGTCCTGAATGACCTGCGTTCCGGAACGTTTCAAGAAATCTTTAAAGTCAACCTGGTGGAGCATTCCCTTGATGTAGGGCAGGCGAATCTGGAAAGAGGTATGACAATGCCGGCCACAGTATGCCTTGTCCACGGTCTCTGCATATTCCTTTGAGATCAACCCAACGCCGTCAAAACAAGTGATGTTGATATCTTCAATCGATTCCTCACGATAATATTTTCCGTACTTATCCCCCTCTACCACGGTAATGACAGGCACTCGCTGCATGAGCTTCTTGGGATTGTCCACGACGATCACGCGGTGGGGCTTGTCGATTCGGATTCCGTCCACCCGTGTTCCGGAGGAAAACATCAAACCGTTGTAGGCGTAGAGTTTACTGAGTTGACAGCGATCCAAGGTCATGTCCAGCATGATACGCTGGCGCATGATCACATACAGGTCAGCACGAATAAAAGACAACCTGGACTGGCGGCTCATGCTGGCTGAGCGTTCAAAGCTGACATAGCGGTGGGGGCTTCTGCCGAAATCCAGCGTCACACCTTCAGGGCGGAACATGTCTTTCGCTTTCTCCCGGCGAATTCGCTGCATATGGCTGCTACCCCGGCGGTCAAAGATGCCGGAGAAGTCCATGTAAAAGATCATGTCCGCAAGGTCGGTGATCACTCCCTCTCCTTCGCGTTCTCGGTAGCGGTCGCCGCGGAGCTGACACATCAGCTGAAAGAACAAGGCACAGTTATCCTGCTCGTGTTTTGCGCCGGGGATCATACAGTGGTCCGTTGCAGTACGGTTCAACTGAAATGTGTATACACCATTTTCCTCTCTGGCATAGCTCATAAGCGTTCTGGCTGAGAGTTCATAGATCCGGTATTTAGTTTGCGGCATCGAATCACCTCTGTTTTCATTCTGGAAGAAGCGCAACCCCATAATCTGCACAGCTACATCATATCACAAAATCGTTCAGATGCAATAAGGATACTGGCCCCACTTTTTCGGCGAGGTCAGTATTCTATTTCTTTTAAGGAGGTATACCATATGTACAAAAGCAACATCCAACCCCTCAACACCATCGACGGTGAAACCCTGATGAGCATCCCCGTGGAGCCACTGAACTTTGTGGTGGACTCGCTCATCTCACAGGGCCTGCACATTCTGGCCGGCGCACCGAAGGTGGGAAAATCCTGGCTGGCTCTCTGGCTGGCAACCACCATTGCCAAGGGAGAAAGCGTTTGGAATCTCCAGACAAAGCAGGGCACCACACTCTACCTCTGCCTGGAAGATTCCACCCGCCGTATCCAGAACCGGCTCTTCAGCATCACGGACGAGGTCCCGTCCAGTGTTCGCTTCTGCACCGAAAGCAACATTCTGGAGAAAGGTCTGGAGCAGCAGCTCACCCAGTTTCTCAAAGAATATCCGGACACGGTTCTGATCATCATTGACACGCTGCAGAAGGTGCGCGGCGCAAAAAATGATAACGCTTATGCCAACGACTACCGTGATCTCTCTCTGCTCAAGCGTATTGCGGATCAGCACGGTATTGCCATGCTGCTCGTTCACCATCTGCGCAAGGAAGGTGATGAAGATGTGTTCAACCGCATCTCCGGTACCACCGCCATCAGCGGTGCAGTGGATTCCAGCTTCACACTGGTGGAGGACAAGCGTGGCAGCGGCCATGCGAAACTCTCCTGCATTGGTCGTGATATTGAATACAGAGAGATAGAGCTGGAACGGAACGAGGATAATGTGTGGCAGCTCATCTGTGACAGCAAGGTCACTCCCGGCGGAAGCATCCCTGCCGCCATCTCTGTATTCATGTCGAACCGTACTGAGTATATCGGCACTCCCACGGAGTTCGCTGAAGAGATCGACCCTGACGGAACGCTGGGGATTACGCCGAAGAAAGCGGCGCGTCTAATCTCGGAAAGCCTTGTAACCCTAAGACAAATCGGTGTTACAGCCTGTCTGCGCCGCAGCAATGGAAAGCGCATCATCGAGTTGCACCGTGCCGAAAGTGTCGACACGCCAGGGGTTGACCCTATCGACCCTTGTGAGGCCACAGGAGACGATTTGTCGGCTGTTTCCGCCTCTGCCGGGTAAACACCCCACCTCGGAATCTGCCACGAGTTTCCGCCGTGTTTGAGGAAACGGCGAGAGTTTACGGCAGAGGGAGAAAGTTCCCTCCTTCGGGAGGGAGCGAGCATCGCCTTTGGCTGTCCACCGCCGCCCAATGGGGCTGCGGCGGACTGCCTTCGGCATCTCTTTCCCGGGCAGAAGCCCGGACCCACTTTATTACGGAGGTATTCATTTGATGAAAAAAGCCAACCGCACAAAACCAGTTTCATTGACCTTCCGTGTCACGGAAGGTGACGCAGAGCTCATCCGCCGGAACGCAAAGTCCGCAGGGATGGATCTGACAAAGTACCTGACGACATGCGCCGTCGTGAAAGAGATCGTACACATCAATGGCTTCGATGACTGCGCCCGTGCGTTGCGGCGGCAGGGAACGAATCTCAATCAGCTCATCACACTGGCAAACATGGGCAGGATCAGTTCCGTTAATGTTGGTGAAACCTATGAGCTCTATCTGGAGATCCAGAAACTGCTGAAAGAGGTTCTGGAGAGGAAAGTGTGAACCATGGCAACGGTCACACCCATCAACCGTCCGAAAGGACAATGCCGCGCCGGACTGTCTGCTGCATTGGACTACGTCATGCAGGAGAAGAAGACCGAGTTCGAAGGCCGGCAGTTGGTTACAGGTATCAACTGCCAGCCCGAGATTTGCTACACACAGTTCATCAGCACCAAACTTCAGTACGGCAAGTGTGACGGCAAAATGTATTTTCATTTCGTGCAGTCCTTCCACCCGGATGAAAATATCACACCGGAGAAAGCACACGCCGTTGCTCTGGAGTTGGCGCAGCAGTGGAAGGACTACGAAGTCATCGTTGCAACACACACCGACGCGGAGCACATCCATTCCCACTTCATTATCAACTCAGTCAGTTTTGAAAACGGCAGGAAACTGCATTTCGAAAAAGACGATCTGACGCAGCTCCGAAAATTCTCAGATGCAATCTGTATGCGTCACGGCCTGTCCATCTGCCAACCGAAGAAACAGCAGACCTCGGGAATCAGGCAGTCGGAGTATCACGCGGCGATGCGCGGCGAGAGCTGGAAGGTGGCTCTCGCCATTCAGATCGACGAGTGCATGAAGTACGCTGTCAACAAGGAGCAGTTCATCGAGCTGATGCAGAGTGAGGGCTATCAGGTCAAGTGGACAGACAGCCGCGCGAATATCACCTACACCACACCCGACGGCAAAAGCTGTCGGGATTTTCGTTTACACGAAGAAAAATATTTAAAGGAGAACATGGAATATGAATTCTGCATTCGAGCACAGCAATGCACGACCCAGCATGGCGGATATGAAAGCTATGCAGCAAACGGCTCTGAGCCACAATATAGACAAGGCTGGAAATATCCAGAAGGCAGTCACGCTGACGGAGGAGAACTGGACAGGCCTGACCAACGCGGTGGAACTGACCGGACAGTCTGTTCTGCAGCTCCAGGAAAACGTGGAGCATCTGCTCACGGACGAGCAGATGGACGCAAAGCTCAAAGCACAGGTGCAGTCTTTGATGGAGCAGCACAGAGCAGCAATCTCCGAGATGCAGTTGGAGGTGCAGAAATTGACCGAGAGCAGCACCAGTCACTGGACGCAGATGGAGAACAACGTGGAGCGCACTCTGAACAGAATACAGCGGGATCAGGAAACGGCACTGAAGGAGTTCGGGAAACAGGTTGGGAGAGCCAGCGCGGAATACTCTACCGAACTCTCCAGGGCGAGCGATTCCGTGAAAAGGTCCGCGAGTCGAATCCAGCTGCAGATGTATCTGCCCGCCATCATTCTGGTGGTGTGGGAATTGGTGCGGCATCTGTTCTTGCTGGATTGAGTGCCATGGATGCCGACAGCGATGATCCGGAGGAACGGTGCCGTAAGATGGAGGCCAAGACTGCAGCGCAAAATCTCGGCGCAGCAATTGGCCTGTTGGCTGGATCGGTCATTGCAGCAAACAGACACAAGTCCGCAACAGAACCGGACTTTCAATCGAACGAACAAACACAAACCTGGCAGCAGACCATGTAACGGTCTGCTGCCTTTCTCATTTTCAGATAGAGGTGTTACTCAAGACCTGTATTTTTCTTTCCTGTCGGGGCAATAATTTTTACAGCAAAGGAGGTGGGCGGCAGTGACTGCGCAGCACACCCAATCACTGGAACAGAAAAAGAGACACGCGGCAGAACAGATCTGGCTTCACTATTACAACCAGACGCTGTTCGAAAAGGGCTTGATCACGGAAACAGAACGAAATCGTATGAAAAATCTGATCAACGGGTTAGCGCCGTCCACCACTAAATAGTTTTCTCGGGGAGCATCGCACACGATGCTCCCCCTTTTTCCGAAATTCATATTGCTTTGTTCATACAGAAATGATATACTGATTATGATAATGATAAAACGAAAAGTGAGGAGGCGGAGTCATGGACATTCATACCATCCGAATGATGCTCAAGACACGTTCTGTTTACGATATCCCGTTGCGGGTGACCTACTATGCCCGAGTATCCTCCGAGAGCGACGAACAGCTCAACTCGCTTGGAAACCAGATCGCCTACTACGAGGATCTTATTAGAAAAAATCTGACCTGGACATTCGTCCCTGGGTACATTGATGAAGGCCTCTCTGGCATTTCTACAAAGAAGCGTGAGAACTTCAATCGTATGATTGACGATGCGGCTATGGACAAATTCGATTTGGTAATCACAAAGGAGATCTCCAGATTTGCGAGAAACACACTGGACTCCATTCAGTTCACACGGCAACTTCTCGGATACGGCGTCGGTGTGTTCTTCCAGAATGATAACATCAATACCTTCGACGAGGACTCAGAATTACGCCTGTCAATCATGTCCTCCATCGCACAGGACGAGTTGCGCAAGCTCTCGAGCCGCGTGAAGTTCGGTCATCAGCAGGCAATCAAATCCAACGTGGTGCTTGGCAACAGCCGCATCTTCGGATACACAAAAGCTGACGGAAGACTGGTCATCGACGAAACCGAAGCGCCAATGGTCCGCGAACTCTTTGAGCGTTACGCTACCGGCGAATATTCCATGAAGCAACTTGAAACGATCTTCTGGGATAAGGGCTACCGCAATCACAATGGCAACAAAATCGCCCACACCACCATGTCTAACATGATCGCAAATCCCAAGTACAAAGGCTACTATGTGGGGAACAAGGTCAAGGTCGTGGATATGTTCACCAAAAAGCAGAAGTTCCTCCCACCGGAGGAATGGGTCATGTTCAAGGATGAAACAGGAGAAATTGTCCCCGCAATCGTAACGGAAGAAATTTGGGATCAGGCCAATGCCGTGCTGAAAAAGCGCAGCGAGGATGTAAAGGCCCGCCAGGGAATCAGCAACCACGCAAACCTTCTGACCGGAAAATTATACTGTACCCACTGCGGTGCAGCCTACTATCGGCGGGACACTGTCGACCGCTCCGGTAACAAAAACAGTAAATGGGTATGCTCCGGCAAAATCAAAAACGGAAGCGACTCCTGTCCGTCCTTTGCAGTGTACGAAAGCGAGATAAAGCCTCTCCTGCTGGAAGTGTTGAGGGATACCGAGGCAGATGCAAAAGCTCAGATTGAGCGATACATGGAACTATATACCGGTCTGGCGGGCAGCGGTGGGATCGCTGAGCAAATTGAAGAACAGGAGCAAATCATTGAACTGGCGGAAAAAAAGAAGCAGAAGCTACTCCAGCTCGCCGCTACCGGAGAAATGAGCGACCGGGATTTCCTGTCCATGAACAAGCAGTGTACTGCTGAAATAGACACAGCAAGAGAACTACTGTCCGAACTATATGCCCAGCGTGAGTCTGCCGATGATTTGAAAAAGCACCTTGATACCATTCGCCAGGTGCTGAAGGAAGCTGAGCGGGATGCAGTAAAGGGTGTCGTCAACAAAGATTTCGTGGACAAGTTCATTGACAGGATCTTCGCCACCATGGTCGATGAAACCACCATGCAGCTCCAGATCAAGATATTCACCGGCGAAGTCACGGAAAAGTATCTGGCAAATCTCAGAGTTCGTGCAGGTAACATCATTGGTGTATCCGAGAAGCCAGACGAGAATGCAGTGGCCGCAATGGCTGTTGCTGACGATAGTCGTACGGGTCACACGGTCAAGAAGATGATCGAGTCCTACGAGAAGGGCCTGTAACACAGGGGCCTGAACGGACAGAGGGGCTGGAGCGCTTCGGCGCTCCAGCCCCTTCGTCCGCGGATGCCGCCGCTTTGCCGCTGCTGGCAAAAAGTATGTCGCCGAAAGCATACAGGCCAATCCACGCTCAAACGCAAAAAATCCCCCATCACCGAAGCGATGGGGGATTTCTATATGCTATGATAAAACCTTACTTCTTCGGCCCGATGGCTTCCTTCAGCGTCCGCCAGCCGAGGACGGCGCACTTGACGCGCGCGGGCATGTGCGCGATATCGCGCAGCGCCGACGCCTCCTCCAGACTCTCGATCTCCTCCTCGGAGGCCTCGCCCTGGATCATCCGCATGAACGTCTGGCCGAGCTGCAGCGCCTCGTCCTTCTTCCGGCCGATGACCATGCCGAGCATGATATCCGCCGACGCCTGCGAGATGGCGCAGCCGTCGCCGATGAACGCGCCGTCGACAATCGTGTCGCCGTCGGTCCTGAGCTTGAGCCAGATGTCGTCGCCGCAGCTGGGGTTCACGCCCTCGAGGATGATGTCCGCGTCCGGCAGGTCGTGCTTGAACTCCGGATGGACATTGTGCTCGGTCAGAATCTCGTTATAAAAGTTTCTATTCTCCATATCCCATACGCTCCCGCAGCGAGGAGACGGCGGCGACGAAGCGGTCGGCGTCCTCCTCGGTATTGTAAAAGGCAAAGCTCGCGCGCGCCGTGGAGCTGCAGCCCAGATGCTGCAGCAGGGGCTGCGCGCAGTGGTGACCCGCGCGGATGTTCACGCCGTCGCTGGCGAGAATCTCGCTGATGTCGTGCGGGTGGACGCCGTCGACGGTGAAGGACAGGATGCCGCAGTGCTCCTCGGGCTTCTCCGAGCCGAGAATGTGGACGTGCGGCACGCTGCGCAGCTTCTCGATGTATTTTAAAGAGTTGACAAATCCTGCCATCAATGC
>OGXA01000827.1_pt1 | contig 26691 bp, 22 predicted proteins | sample 1576171 | NCBI WGS metagenome assembly OGXA01 (sample SAMEA3541587, study PRJEB24748) | human gut metagenome | biome: human gut; feature: human-associated habitat; material: faeces | place: China | collected 2012 | reverse complement strand
AGGATGTTATGAAGTTGCCATCAGATGCAGTAATTATAGATGATTATTCTAAAGACAAGAAAATAAAATTAAAGCTGAAAAAGTTAAAGTAAATAAAGAAAGTACAGAAGAAAATAGTTTATTTAGACTAGGTAAAAAGATTTCGGATAAAGATCCAATTTTAAAAATTTCAGATTTAGATCAAAATAGTGGTTTTTGTAAAATTCAGGGAAGAGTTTATGATTTAGAAATTAGAGAGCTGAAAAGTGGGAAAAAATTAGCATTATTTGATATTGAAGATGAAACTTCTGCTATGAATTGTAAATGGTTTTTAGATGAAAAGAAATTATCTATTTTCAATAATAATATAAATAAAGACTCCATTAAAAAAGGAATTTATGTAACGGCTATCGGTAGAGTTGAATATGATCAATATGCAAAAGGAATTTCTATGATGATTGATGGCATGGAAAAGTCTTCAAGTTTTGTTTATATTGATAATGCACCTGAAAAGAGAGTTGAACTGCATTTGAATTCACAAATGAGTGGGCTTGATGGTTGTGTAAATTTAGAAGTCTTAAAATCAAGATTGGAAGAAATGGGGCATACTGGCGTAGGTGTCACAGATATTGGAGTTGTTCAAGCATATCCGAAAATGATGGATTTGTTTGGGAAGAGCGATATAAAGGCATTATATGGACTTGAATTAAATTTGTTAGAGGATAACCCGAGAATTTTATATAATTATAAAGATGGTGTAAATTTTGATACTTTTGTAGTTTTTGATATTGAGACAACTGGTCTTTCACATTTAAAAAATAATATTACAGAAATAGGAGCTGTTCGAGTTGAAAGTGGAAAAATAGTTGATGTTTTTAATGAGCTGGTAAATCCTGAACAAGAAATATCTCAAGAAATTACTGAAATAACCGGTATTACTAATGAAATGGTAGCAGATAAACCATTAATAAGTGAAATTATGCCAAAGTTTTTAGAATTTTCTAAAAATGCAGTTTTTGTTGCACATAATGCAGAATTTGATATTTCATTTATAAAAACTAACTGTAAGAGATTAAATCTTGAATTTAATCCAACATTTATAGATACAATGGGTTTTGCAAGAGCTATATTACCACATTTAAAAAATCATAAACTTAATACATTATGTAAGGAATTAGGAGTAAATTTATTAAATCATCATAGAGCCAGTTTTGATGCTGAGGCTTGTGCAGGAATACTTTTAGAACTTATAAAAATAGTTGAAAAAGAAGGAAAAGTATTTGATGAAAATATAAATAATATTGAAACAAAATGGCCTGTTGCAAAAAACATTTCATATAATTCAATTATATATGTTAAGAAAATGGAAGCCTTAAGTGGATTTTATAAGATGGTTTCTGAAGGATTAATGAAGTATTTTAGAAGAGTTGCCGGCTTTCCAAAGTCAAGATTGAAGGAATATAGAGAAGGCCTTTTAATCGGTTCGGGAAATTGGGATGGAGAACTTTTTAGAGCTTTTATTGAAGAAAAAAGTGAAGAAGAAATTTTAGAAATTGCAAAATTTTATGATTTTTTTGAGATTCAACCTATATCTAATTTAAAACATTTGTTTTTTAGAGGTAAAGTTTTAAGCATAGATGATTTGAAAGAAATAAATAAAAAGATTTATGAACTCGGAAAGAAATTAGATAAGTTAGTGGTAGCAACTGGAAATGTAAAATACTTGGATAAAAATGATTATATTTTTAGAAATGTAATTTTATATGGTCAAGGAAGAAAAAATCTTGAAAAAGAAGGTTCATTTTATTTTAGAACTACTGATGAAATGTTTGATGAGTTTTCATATCTTGGGAAAGATGAAGCCTATGAAGTTGTAGTAAAAAATACAAATATATTTAAAGATATGCTGGAAGATATTTTACCTATTCCTAATGGAACATATCCACCTTTTATTGAAGGTTCTGATGAAGAATTAAGAAAAATATGTTATGATAAGGCTAAATCTATTTATGGAGAAAATTTACCGAAAATAGTTGAAGATAGGCTTGAGAGAGAATTAAGTTCAATTATAAAAAATGGATACGCTGTATTATATATAATTGCTCAAAAATTGGTTTGGAGATCAAATGATGATGGATATTTGGTAGGTTCAAGAGGATCTGTCGGCTCATCTTTTGCAGCTACTATGGCTGGCATAACAGAAGTAAATCCATTAATCCCACATTATATTTGTCCAAAATGCAAATATTCAGAATTTCATGAAGAATATAGTGGGCAATCCGGAGTCGATATGCCTGATAAAGAATGTCCACATTGTAAAATAAATATGAGTAAGGAAGGGCATGACATTCCTTTTGAAGTATTTTTAGGATTTGATGGTGATAAAGAACCGGATATTGATTTAAATTTTGCCGGAGAATATCAATCAACTTGTCATAAATATACTGAAGAACTATTTGGGTCGGATAAAGTTTATAGAGCCGGAACAATTGGTACAATTTCTGATAAAACTGCATTTGGTTATGTTAAAAAATTTGTAGAAGAAAAAGAAATTTCTTTAACTGCCGGTAATATTAGAAGGTATGTAAGAAAGATAGTTGGCGTAAAAAGAACAAGCGGTCAACATCCCGGTGGTGTAATGATTGTTCCTCATAATAAAGAAATCTATGATTTTACTCCGATACAATATCCGGCAGATGATCCAACGTCTGAAACTAAAACAACACATTTTAGTTATAAGTCTATAAGTGGAAGAATTTTAAAACTTGATTTACTTGGACACGATGTTCCAACTATAATAAAACATTTAGGAGATTTAACAGGAGTTGATCCTCTAAATATTCCTATGGATGACAAGGAAACTTTAAATATATTTTATTCAACAGATAGTTTAAAACTAATGGATAACAAATACAAAGATTCAGTAGGTACTTTAGGAATACCTGAATATGGAACGAATTTTGTAAGACAGATGCTACTTGATACAAGACCAAAAACTTTAACTGAACTTATAAGAATTTCAGGTCTATCTCATGGAACTGATGTATGGCTTGGAAATGCACAAGAACTTATAAAAAAGGGAATTCCTTTAAATGAGACGATTTGTACCAGAGACGATATAATGACATTTTTGATTTTTAAAGGTCTTGAAAATAAACGTTCATTTAAAATAATGGAAACAGTCAGAAAAGGAAAAAGTCTTGATGAAGAAACAGAATCATATATGAGAGAAAACGGAATACCTGAATGGTATATTGAATCATGTAAAAAGATAAAATACCTTTTTCCAAAAGCTCATGCTGTTGCTTATGTAATGATGAGTTATAGAATTGCATATTTTAAAGTTCATTATCCGGAAGCTTTTTATGCAACATATTTTACAACAAAAATAGATAATTATCCAGGTAATTTAATTTTTAAAGGGCTTACTGCAATCCAAACTAAAATGAAGGAAATAGAAGAATTAGGAAAATTAGCATCACAAAAAGAACAGGATGTATATGATATTCTTGAAGTTGCGGAAGAAATGTATCTTAGAGGAATTGTTGCAAGCAAAGTTGATTTAGAAAGGTCAGATTCTTCAAGATTTTTAATTGATGGAAATGGAAAAATCCTACCTCCATTTAGAGCGTTAGATTTTGTAAGCGACGTAAATTCAGTTTCAATTTATGAAGAAGTTAGAAAATTACCATTTATCTCTATTGAAGATTTTCAAGAGAGAACAAAAATAAATAAAAATGCTTTAGAATCCTTAAGAGAACATGGGGTGTTAAATAAGTTGCAAGAAACGAATCAAGTTAGTTTGTTTGATTTATTGTAATTTGAAAAAAGAACTGGGATTATGCTATTCCGGTTCTTTTTATTGTGGAACAATAAGATTCTCCGGTGCTCATTCGGTGGTATTGCGAAAATTGCGCTCTTAGAGATAGCATTTAGTTGTATATTTAAATCTTTAGCAATAGGGCTTGTAAAAATTATATGTTTGTAGTATAATATTAATGTTATTTTTGAGGAGGTGAATGAAATGGCAAATATTAAATCAGCACTTAAGAGAATAGATATTACTAAAAAACAAACTCTTAAAAATAAAAGTAGAAAATCTGAAATAAAGACTTATATTAAAAAGTTTGATTTAGCTTTAGCTGAAAAAAATTTAGAAACAGCTAATGAATTATTGAGAACAATTGACAAAAGACTTAAACAAGCTACTGAACACAGTGTTTTTCATAAAAACGCTGCTTCAAGAAAAGTAAGTAAATTAAGTAAAAAATTACATGATGCTTCAACACAAGCATAAATATAGTGTGTATGGATCCAACACATTATATTTGCTCCGTGTGGAGCTTTTTTTTTACTTTTTTATGTTGATATGATATAATTATCAGAAGAAATTATGATTCGATATTTCAGTTTTTTATGATATTATAAGGAGAGTTGTTACATTGAAAATTTTACATTTAATTAGTCAGTACCCTGCAAAAACAGGTAGTGGAATATATTTAACGGAAGTATATAAAAATTTTAAGTCTATGAACTTTACTCAAAAAGTTTTATGTGCAATGAATGAAGATGATATCATAAAAGTCAATTTTGATGATTATGAAATTATCAAATTCAAGAGTAAAGATTTATCTTTTCCAGTTGTTGGAATGAGTGATGTAATGCCTTATGAGTCATTTTTATTTTCTAATTTAGTAAACGAAAAATTAGAGGAGTATATTAAAGTTTTTACAAACAAAATAACAAAAATTGTTAATGAATTTAATCCCGATATTATTTTTACAAACCACTTATATATTATGTCATCCATTGTTGCAAGTCTTAATTTAAGTTGTAAAGTTTTTGCATTTTGTCATGGAACTGATTTAAGACAATTATATAAAAATAACATCCATAAAAAGTTAATTTGTAAAAATATCCCAAAAGTTGATGGGATTTTTTGCTTGTCCGAAAAACAAAAAGAGGAAATTATTGAAGTATTTGAATATAATAAAGATAAAGTTTATGTTATCGGAGGTGGATATGATTTAGAATTTTATTATAAAGGCGAAGATAAAATATATAATAAAAATTCTAAATTAAAACTTATATATGCCGGAAAATTTAGCATAGCTAAGGGAGTTATATATTTACTTAAGGCCTTTGAAAAAGTAAAAGACAAATATAATATAGAATTAATTTTGGCAGGAAGTGGAACGGGAGAAGAATATGATGAAATTATTTCATATTCTCAGAAAATGTCAGATAAAATTAAATTGTATGGATATATGGATACGCAAGAAATAGCTGATTTATTTAGATCTTGTGATATCTTTGTTATGCCTTCATTTTATGAAGGACTTTCACTTGTAACAATAGAAGCAATGGCTTGTGATTTAAAAGTTGTTATGAATGAACTCGAAAATTTCCCAGATTACTCAAATCAAAACCGACCGCAGACAAATCATCCATAATACTTTGCAGTACAGCAGCCTCGGAAGCCGGTAATTGTAATATTTCCGGGAACAGAACACCTTGTGATACCCCCTGCTTCTGTTGGATCTGCACCATATAGCGGTCAAAAAGTACCCGTATGTGTGCCCGATGCTGATCAATTAGCATCAGACCGGATTTAACTGAAGTCAGAATAAACCGCCCTTTAAACTGCAAATGCTGATTTCCTTTTTCCATAACCGGTTCACTGGCATACAAAGTGGAAGAAGCAGCAGATACGACCGTCTCCATCTTTTCTTCAACGAAAGCCGGTTCACTCCCAATAGAAGAATCCTCCCAATTCATTTCGGGTTCCGGCTGCGGATTGTTCATCTTACTGGCTTTCGTCAGCCCTCCGTACAAATCTTCCCATTCCACTTTCGAACGGCTGTACGACCCGCCACCACCAGTAGAGACTTTAAACGGATTATAGTCTGTATTATAATGTATCTTCGGAGGCTCGGAAGATATCTTTTCCTCAAATGCCGGAATGTCAGGCATGTCTTCCGTATCAAAATCAATAGAAGGGATCGCACTGAATTTACCCAACGACTCCTTCACGGATGCTGAAAGTATCTGCCAAATGGCCTGTTCATTTTCAAACTTGATTTCAGTCTTTGTCGGATGGATATTCACGTCAATATTAGCCGGATCTACATCGAAATAGATAAAGTAGGAAATCTGTTCACCGGTGGGAATCAACTGTTCATAAGCCTCCATGACTGCCTTATGAAAATAAGGATGACGCATATAACGCCCGTTGACAAAGAAATACTGATGTGCCCCTTTCTTACGGGCAGTCTCCGGCTTGGCTACGTATCCGGAGATTTTCACCATGGTAGTATTGACCTCTATGTTCAGTAACTGCTGATTGAGCTTCTTACCGAAAATAGCAAGGATACGTTGGCGTAATTGTGATACTGGAAGATTGAATAACTCCGAATCATTACTATAAAGCGAAAAGGCAACCTCCGGATGCACCAAAGCGATCCGTTCAAATTCGGCAAGGATGTTACTCAATTCCGTTGAATTAGCCTTTAGAAATTTACGACGGGCAGGTACATTAAAGAATAGGTTCTTTACAGAGAAGTTACTTCCTTTAGAACAGGACACAGCCTCTTGGCTTTCCACTTGAGAGCCTGCAATCACCAGCTTCGTGCCCAACTCTTCCGATTCCGGACGTGTCTTTAACTCTACCTGTGCCACAGCAGCGATAGAAGCCAATGCCTCTCCGCGAAATCCCATTGTACGCAAAGCAAACAGATCCGCCGCTTGACGTATCTTAGAAGTGGCATGTCGCTCAAAAGAAAGACGGGCATCCGTTTCGGACATTCCTTTTCCATCATCAATCACCTGAATGCTGGTTTTACCTGCATCAGTCACCAATACATGTATATTTTGTGCATCTGCATCAATCGCATTCTCCACTAGCTCCTTGATGACAGACGCGGGACGTTGTATCACTTCACCGGCAGCAATCTGGTTAGCTACCGAATCAGGTAACAAATGAATTATATCGCTCATTCTTCGTAAATTAATAATTAAAAGTTCCAGCTTCCTGTCGCCAAATAATGCCACAGATAAAGAAGGAAAGCAATGATTATCAGTATGATTCCGAAAGAGACCGGTTTGCGGCCACTCGCTTTTCTTCTTTTCAAATGCGTAGTACCTTCAATGAACTTACCGCGAATATCCTCCGGATTAAATTCCTTTTCCGGAAGCATCCCCAAGTCACGTTTGGCGTTCTCCTCCATCTTTGCGAGCTTTTCTTTCCGCTCGTCTACATAAATGTATTGATGATTAAAGCCACGGGGCTTTCTCATTGAGTTAAACATTCCCATACTACTTCATATTTATTAAGTTTCGCTTTTCTGTTTTGGGTCGCCGGTCGGTGGTCGGTTTCAGTGTATCACCCGCACGCTTACCCCGCCAGTTAAAGATATCATCCTTATTCAGCGGACGGACATAGTCGAACCAGGCAAAAGTGGGAAGACGTAATTTATCAGGCGGTATCTGGTCCATCGGATACATCGTTCCGTTGGATTTACCGATAAACAGTCCTTTTTCCATCTTCTTATCCTTCATATAAAGATGAAGCACACTACCTTCCAGACAATTAAATCCGGTCATCGTACTGTCTTTTTCTTCCGGATAGAAAGCGGTCAACACATTACCAATCACTTCAATATGACGCATATCTCCATTAATGAAATAGACTTTCATCTCTTTGCCGGACACTTGGTTATAATGAATAGAATCTTTCATTTCCACCGTCAACGCCTGGTTGATGATGTGCGCCCAGTCAATCGTGCTGTCATTCATATAAATCTTGATCTGCTCGCCAAGTAGTTGCTGCCCTTCATTCCAAAGAATAGGGTCGGTATACATGGTCATACAGGAATCCTTCGAATTATAGACCAGTGAGTCACATACTCCCTGAACATCCGTACGATACATACGTACCTTGTGATAAGCTTTCATCAACCGGAAAACGGAATCGGTATTCAGGTTGTAAGACACCAACTGCAATGTATCGCCATGCATAAAAAGACTGTCAGGCCCTTGCGAGTAGTCGATTGCCACCGCACGTTTCGTCGCAAACGCGGAGTCTGTCAATTCATTATAGAAACAATAATCACCCGTCAGCATATTCTTATTAATGGAATCTGTCATCTTCACATTATCGAACGCCTCGCCATAACCGATGATACGGTCATAGAACAGACTGTCGCCTACCAGTTTCTTTCCCTGATTGGTCAGTACCGAACGGTCTAACAATTCGGCTTGTTCGGTCATTGTGTTATAAAATCCCCGTTCCGAATAGATATGATTATTATCACTGACGATATTGGAAGGTCCGAGAATAACTGCGATTTTGCTTTCCGTATTATACCTTAATGTATCGGAAGTCAACACAAACTTTGGGTTTACCAACTTCACATCATGATTGAATACCGACTGTTTTGTTGCAGGACTGTATTCTCCCCAATCGGAAGTCAATACATTCTCTTCATCCATCAAGGTTCCTCCCTCGAAATAATATCCGAGGTCGTAGAGACGGTCGTAATTCAAGCTATCTGTCAACAGGGTGGTGTTCCGGTTAATCATCTTCACATTTTCACGAAGCTGCGCTATTTGCGTCATGCCGTCATAATAAAGATAATCACCGTAGATGAACAAAGTGTCTCCCTGTTCCATACGTACATTACTGAAGGCCTCCACAGAGTTGGTTTTCTCAAAAATCAGTGCACTGTCACAGTACATATACATACTGTCATGGCGCAATTTCACGTTACCAATCAATACCTGCACATCCGGACGCGCCAACTTATCCGCCTGACCTTCATCAGCATGAAGCAGATAAACTTTGGTCTTTTTATTCTCCGGTTGTTTCTTGTTGTCCGATTGTTTCTTATTGCCTGCCGGTGTTTTGGCTTTTGAAGCCGACTTAGACGTATCCGCAGCCGATTTAATTGAATCCCCTGTTACAGGTTTCTGTCCCGTTGGCCTCACTTGTGCTACAAGACATACACCAAACAGGCATAGAAAGCCTATAAGGAGCCATCTATGCCTGTCTTGTTGTTTATTTTTCTTATTTGTTTTCAGCATATAAAATCAAAGCAAGGTTACATCAGTCCTTCTTGACCCAACCCGGATACTTGAAGTCACACTTCTGCCAGTTTTCGTTGATGCGTACATAAGTATGTTTCTGTTTGTCCAGAATCCATTTCTGCAACATCTCTTCACGGCGTTTGTCCATCACAATTTCTTTCAAGTCCTGATAGTCTTCTGCAATGGTTGCTTTATGACCGTTGATTTTTGCTTTCAACTTCACGATAGCACATACTTCTTTTCCATCCTTCTCATTAATCATTGTAAAGGCTTTGGAAATTTCGCCTACATTCATCTTATCCACTACTTTAGCAACGTCTTGAGGAAGATCCTGCATCTGGAACTTAGAAGTAGTCACACCTGAATTTTCATTGATGTTCACCATAATACCATGGTTGTTACGAGTATCTTTATCCTGTGAGATAACGGCAGCCGCATCATCAAATGTAAATTTGTTGGCACGAATATCATCAGCAATAGAATCCAGACGGGCACAAGCCTCGGTCAGTTCTTTTTCCGATACTTTCGGACGCAACAAGATATGGCGAGTGTTGACACGGTCACCACGTTTTTCAATCAACTGGATAATGTGGAAACCAAATTCCGACTCCACAATCTTAGAAACTTTCTTCGGATCTTGCAAACTGAACGCTACATTCGCATAAGCAGGGTCCATCATACCACGTCCCATGAATCCACATTCACCACCTTTAATGGCAGATGCCTTGTCTTCCGAATACAAACGCGCCAATGTAGAGAAGTCGATTTCTCCTTTTGTCACACGATCCGTATAATCACGCAACGTCTTTTTTACATCCTCAATCTCCGAGATAGGAATTTTCGGTTGTAAAGTAATGATCTGCACTTCTACCTGTGTCGGAATGTAAGGAATACTATCTTGTGGAAGGTCTTTAAAATAACGGCGTACTTCTGCCGGAGTCACTTTGATTTCTCCTACCAGTTTCTGCTGCATCTTCTGAACGGTCAATCCGTCACGTGCATTATCACGCAGCGTCTCACGAATCTGGGTGGAAGTTTTATTGAAATACTCCTCCATCTTCTCTCTGGAACCGATCTGCTGGATGTACATGTTGGTCATCATATCCACACGCTGGATGATTTCCGCTTCGGAAACCTCGATACTGTCCAACTTTGCCTGATGCAGGAACAACTTCTGCACAGCAATCTCTTCAGGAATTACACAATAAGGATCGCCGTCAAATCTGCGTCCATTATACAAGGCATCCATACGGGCCTCTTCTACATCTGATTTCAAAATAGCTTCGTCACCTACTACCCAAACTACTTCATCAACCACATTATCTTGTGCATAGGTTGCCACATTAGCAAATATTGCCAGGACAAGGGTAACAACAAATCTAAAGTTCACAAACTTCTTCATTCTTTGTATTTAATAATTATATATAATCTTCTTCTTACTTACTGCCTGCTGATACAAGTCGTTCTTTACCTGTTCCATAAAGCTCACCCGTTTCTGATTAACCAGTAAGTCTTTCACTTCCGAACGGGCAAATTCATACGGTTTCTCTTCACCAATTCCGCGATAATCGCTCACATTCAGGAAATAATAATAGGCCGTATCTTTCAATTCTACCTGACGGTGTTTGTCTACGTACTCTTCCGGTGCCTCTACTTTTAATGGAATCATATCCAGTACATCAGTCACGGACACCCATTTGTCATAGAAGTATTCGTATTTCACTGCATTCTGCAAGCTATATTTTTCCAGGCTCTCGACAGCATCCTGTTTTTCCGACTTATACCACCTGCGCACATTGTTCAGCTGGGGAGCCGTCAACGGCACTTTGATAAACAATCCCTTAATCAACGGGGTTTCCAGCTTAAACAGTTCTTTGTTTTTTCCGTAATATTCTGCGATCTCTTGTTCGGAAATATCATTCGACAGCTTCTGGTTTATCAACTCCTGCTGATAAGTATGCATAATCAACGCTTTCCGATAATTCTCCACTAGTTTGTCTACATCCACATTATCGGGAATATTGTTCGCAGCTTTCTCATATAATAAAATCTCTTCCGCCCAACTACGAATATAATGTTCGGTGAAGAGAATACTATCATCTTTTGACAATCCGACCGGAAGCACGGACATCAAATCTTCTTTATATAAAAAGTTACCGTCCACCTCTACCAAAGGAGTCTTTCCTTTGTGGTCGCGCTGTTCCTTGCACGCTCCACAACCAAGAAGGGTAATCAGTAAGAGGACTAATATTCGCATTGGCAACTAAAATCTACTTATTTAAGGTACGAAGATAGTGAATAATCGGTTACATCAGTTATTATTAACTGTTTTTAAAACCTCTTGGTTTATTTCAACCTTACCAAACTCCCTCAATTCCCGCGCCCAGCACGTGTCAAGATAGCTTCGATAATCCTTTCGCACCTGTTCAATTACTTCCCGATAATCATCCGGTCCTTTCATTTTTTCGCCTACAACAATGGTAAAAGGATAAGACATTACGGGTTCGAAACCACCCTTCTTAAAAACCAGTTTATCTATATATTTATTGTCTCCGTCGGCAAAAATACCTTGTTCAACCTGTATCTTTTCCGTCCCGGATGTATTAAAAGTTTGCCGAAGCTGGTCCGCCCACTCTTTTTCCGGCACTTTCTTCAGCATTTTTTTAGCTTGCTTTGCCGTCTTTTTATCAACGCAATGAAGCACGACTCCTCTATACCGGGGACTCTCCCACCGATAATCCGACGAATGAAATTTGAAATAGGTAGCCAATCCGGCCCGGTCATTAATGGCAGGCAACTCTATTTTCTGCCGTGTGATTTCTTTTACCAAATAGTTTTCGTCAGATTCCCGCAAGGCAACACGAATTTCCGGATGCTTTTTATCTATATTCCGGCTTTCATAATCCAATAATGATTTAGCAATAAACCCTTCCAACTGGCGTTTGACAGCTTGAGGATGAGAAGAGGCAAAACGCGTGAACATAGCTCCGGTATATGCCTGTCCATCAATCGTAAAGAGATTTTGTTCTGTCCGGCCTTTCGTTAACAGTTCTTCCATTGCTGCCTGATTCGGGGTATACTGCCATGACCTTTTTAATCGGTCGAGCATCGCTGCCGTGCCTTTGTCTAAAATTTCCTTACGCCGTAACCGCTCTATCAACCTGCCACTGACATTTTCATAAGCAAATGCTTCCTCCCGGTCAATCACTTTCAAGATATGAATCCCTTCAGGAGTGAAGAATGGCTGTGATACCGCAGCTTTCGCCAAAGAGAAAGCGACATCCTCAAATTCACTCGTTGTCTCCAGACCTTCTATCCATCTACTCTGCTTATCATCCGAATAGATTTCCACCAAACGGTTAAAATTCAAATCCGGCTGATTCTGTATCACCCGGTATATAGAATCCATCCGGGCTTTTTCTTCTTCCAAATGACGGGAAGTCACCGTCTGCGGTAAACGTTTAAAAATTTGCATGACTTGCACCCGGCCGTTACGTGCTTTCAATCCCATCTTCTGATACAAGACACGGGCACAACTATCCATCACTTGTTTGTCAATCAGATAAGATTCTACCAATTCTGTCCGACGCTTCTCGTGTTGTTTACGGAAAACTGCAGTCGTATCAAGTCCGGCAGCCCTGGCTGCTTCCACCTTCAACTTTGATTGAGCGAAAAGTGCCGCATACTCTTTTGGTGAAAGCTGGGCATTTGAGCGTTCTGCATAACGGCGGTATGCATTTTCAAATTCCGAACGGAGTACCTCTCTTCCGTTAACACGCATCAATACCGGATCTTCTTGCGCAAAGACCGCGACAACAAAGAGAGAAATACATCCCAACAACAGGCTTCTTTTCATCATCATTTTTTATTTTCCAAACAATAAACAACAAACATCACAGAGGCAATAACAGATAAACAACAAACGGTGAGCAGTGAACACCTTGCTGACAATACAGCCTGTTCACCGTTCACCGTTAATAGTTCACCGTATCTATCTATTATTCCGGACGGCTATAGTTAGGCGATTCACTAGTAATCGTCACGTCGTGCGGATGGCTTTCCATTACACCTGCATTGGTAATGCGGGTAAACTTAGCATCATGAAGTTTATCAATATTGGCAGCACCGCAGTATCCCATACCTGCACGCAAACCACCTGACAACTGATAGACAACCTCGAAAAGTGTACCTTTATAAGGAACACGGGCAGCAATTCCTTCCGGAACCAGCTTCTTCACATCAGCAGTTCCGCTCTGGAAGTAACGGTCTTTCGAACCGTTCTCCATCGCTTCCAACGATCCCATACCACGATAGGATTTGAATTTACGACCATTGAAAATGATTGTGTCGCCCGGAGACTCTTCTGTTCCGGCAACCAACGATCCGATCATTACACAATATCCACCGGCAGCCAACGCTTTCACGACATCGCCCGAATAACGCAATCCACCATCGGCAATCAAGGGAATACCTGTACCCTTCAAGGCTTTTGCTACATCATAGACAGCAGACAACTGTGGAACACCTACACCGGCAACCACACGAGTGGTACAGATAGAACCCGGACCGATACCGACTTTCACTGCATCCGCTCCTGCTTCTACCAAAGCTTTTGCAGCTTCTCCGGTAGCAATATTACCCACTACGATATCAATGTTCGGGAAGCGTTTCTTAGCTTCTTTCAGTTTTTCAATCACAAACATAGAGTGTCCGTGAGCCGTATCAATCACAATTGCATCCGCACCGGCATCTACCAATGCTTGCATACGATCCAGCGTATCGGCAGTCACACCTACACCGGCAGCTACACGCAAACGACCTTTGGCATCTTTACAAGCCATCGGTTTATCTTTTGCTTTTGTAATATCTTTATAAGTAACAAGACCGATCAACTTTCCGTCCATTCCGACAATCGGAAGTTTCTCGATCTTATGTTTCTGAAGAATCTGTGCAGCAGATTCTAGATCAGTAGACTGGTTTGTAGTTACCAATCTTTCTTTCGGAGTCATGACAAGATCAATATGTTTAGCCATGTCTCTTTCGAAACGCAAATCTCTGTTGGTAACAATACCCACCAAATAACCTTCATCATCTACCACAGGGATACCACCGATTTTATATTCCGCCATGATGTCCAGTGCATCCTGCACAGTAGAACCTCTTTTAATAGTTACAGGATCATAAATCATACCATTTTCGGCACGCTTTACAATAGCAACTTGTCTTGCCTGTTCTTCGATAGACATATTTTTGTGAATCACGCCGATACCACCCTCACGAGCAATGGCAATAGCCATTTTCGCTTCGGTAACCGTATCCATGGCAGCCGTCACAAAAGGAATTTTTAACTCAATGTTTTTTGAAAACTTTGTCGAGAGATCGACAGTGCGCGGTAAAACTTCAGAATAAGCGGGGATCAACAATACGTCGTCGTAAGTTAACCCATCCATTACAATCTTATCAGCAATAAATGACATAGGGCTATGCGTTTAAAAATTATTGCGTGCAAATATACGGTTTTTATTCAAAACTGCATACCTGCACGCTTATTTTTTTCGCTTTTTTAATTGGCCATTTCAGAGATGAACTTAATACGTACCAAGCGAACTTCCTCTTCAGTGAAGTCATCGCCTAATTCATCAAGCGCATCATCAATCTTATCAGTGGTAGATTCCTTGAAATAATCATAGATATCGAGCATGTGATCTTCATCCATGATTTCTTCCAGGAAATAATCGATATTCAGTTTGGTTCCCGAATAGACGATAGCTTCCACCTCATCCAGGAGTTCACCAAATTCGATACCTTTGGAAAGAGCGATATCATCTAACGCCACTTTACGGTCAATTGCCTGAATGATAGCCACTTTCATCTTTGATTTATTGGCAACCGTACGTACCCGCAAATCTTCAGGACGTTCTATTTCATTCTCTTCACAGTGGCGTTTGATTAATTTACAGAACTCTTCACCGTAACGCTTTGCTTTTCCGGCTCCTACACCCGGTATATTCTGCAATTCATCCAATGTCACCGGATAAATGGTAGCCATCGCTTCCAAAGACGGATCCTGGAAGATCACATAAGGCGGCACTTCCAGTTTCTTCGAGAGTTTCTTCCGCAAGTCCTTCAACATAGAATAAAGAGCAGGGTCTACCGCACAGGAACCACCGCCACGTGCCGGAACTTCTTCTTCTGTCTCTTCAAAGTCGTTGTCTTCGGTAATCTTGAATGACTTCGGCTTCTTCAAGAACTTGTGTCCTTCCTCCGTCACTTTCAGGAGTCCGTAATGTTCCACATCCTTGCTCAAGTAACCTGCGATCAGTGCTTGACGAATCACTGCGTTCCATGTTTTATCCTCTTCCCCCATACCGGAGCCGAAGACTTCGAGGTCTTCATGCAAATGCGCCTGTACTTCGGAAGTTTCTTTACCTTGTAGTATGTCTATAATATAATCTGCCTTAAAATTTTCTTTCACCGCGATAATCGCTTCAATCACGGCACACAATAACTCTTGAGCCTCCACTTGTTTTTTAGGGTTTAAACAGTTGTCACAATTTCCACAATTTTCTTCCGTATATTCTTCACCGAAATAATGCAGCAACGTCTTGCGCCGGCATACGGAAGATTCGGCATAAGCAGCGGTTTCCAACAGAAGCTGCTTGCCAATTTCCTGCTCTGCCACAGGTTTTCCTTGCATAAACTTCTCCAGTTTCTGCAAGTCTTTGTTTGTATAAAAGGTTATGCACTGACCTTCACCGCCATCTCTACCGGCACGTCCGGTCTCCTGGTAATACCCTTCCAGACTCTTTGGAATATCGTAGTGAATCACAAACCTTACATCCGGCTTGTCGATTCCCATACCGAAAGCGATAGTTGCTACAATAACGTCCACTTTTTCCATCAGGAAATCATCCTGATTCTTAGTCCTCGCCAACGAATCCATCCCGGCATGATAAGGACGCGCATTGATGCCGTTTGCCTGAAGGATTTCAGCAAGTTCCTCTACTTTTTTCCGGCTAAGGCAATAGATAATGCCCGATTTTTCCGGATTGTTTTTGATAAACTTGATAATATCCCTGTCAATATTAGCGGTCTTCGCGCGTACCTCATAATAAAGGTTCGGACGGTTGAACGACGATTTGAAAACTTGAGCATCTACCATTCCCAGATTTTTCTGGATATCATGCTGCACCTTTGGTGTCGCTGTTGCGGTCAACGCAATCAACGGAGCCTTTCCTATTTCGTTGATAATAGGGCGAATCCGCCGGTATTCCGGTCGGAAGTCATGTCCCCATTCAGAAATACAATGAGCTTCGTCCACTGCATAGAACGAAATTTTCACCGAACGCAAAAATTCTACATTTTCTTCTTTCGTCAGCGATTCCGGCGCCACATATAGCAATTTTGTCTTTCCGGCAAGGATGTCCGACCTCACTTGGTCTATCGCGCCTTTGTTTAATGAAGAATTGATAAAATGGGCGACGCCATCTTCTTCACTGAAATTGCGCATTGCATCCACTTGATTCTTCATCAACGCAATAAGCGGAGAAATTACAATTGCCGTACCTTCCATCAAGAGCGAAGGTAGCTGATAGCATAAAGATTTCCCGCCACCGGTAGGCATCAGTACAAAGGTATCTTTACCATCGAGCAAGTTGTTAATGATCGCTTCCTGGTTTCCCTTGAACTTATTAAATCCGAAACACTTCTTCAGTTCATCTGTTAAATTAATCTTCCTTGCCATCTTAACTTAGGTTGTTTTATTCAGTTCATGGTTTAACTTTAGTAGGCTCCCTCCTTCAAGAGAGCCAAACAAAGTTATAAACAACTTCGTAATTACCAAGCAAAATGCGACTAATATTTTTAAGAAAATACAGTTACGATCATCTTTTATAGTCTTACTCTCTGATTTTAAGCAGTTTGCAGTCGTGCCATATTCGCTTTTTCCAGTTGCATCTTTGCATAATCCAGCGTCACCTTATACTCTTTTTTGTCCTCTGAAGGGATTTCAAACATGACATCCATCATGATTGTCTCCACAATAGAGCGCAATCCACGGGCACCCAGCTTATATTCTACTGCCTTATCGACGATATATTCGAAGACAGCATCTTCAAATGTGAGCTTGATACCATCCATTTCAAACAGTTTGATGTACTGCTTGATGATAGAGTTTTTCGGTTCGGTGAGGATAGCACGAAGCGCATCCCGATCCAACGGATTCAAATAGGTCAGTACCGGAAGACGACCGATAATTTCGGGAATCAGTCCGAATGACTTCAAATCCTGCGGAGCGATATACTGCATCATGTTATTCTTGTCCACCGTCGCTGTTTTCTGCGACGCCGTATATCCTACGACATGTGTATTCAACCGTTGGGCGATCTTCTTTTCAATACCATCGAAAGCGCCGCCACAGATAAAGAGAATATTTTTGGTATTTACCGGAATCATCTTCTGGTCCGGATGCTTACGACCACCCTGGGGAGGTACGTTCACAACAGAACCTTCGAGTAATTTCAGCAATCCCTGCTGTACACCTTCACCGCTCACATCGCGAGTGATGGAAGGGTTATCTCCTTTGCGGGCAATCTTGTCGATCTCGTCGATAAACACAATACCCTGTTCCGCTTCAGGTACATTATAATCTGCCACCTGAAGCAAACGGGTTAAAATACTTTCGATATCTTCGCCTACATAACCGGCCTCTGTCAGCACCGTAGCGTCTACAATGGTAAACGGCACGTGCAGCAACTTGGCAATCGTACGTGCAAGCAACGTTTTTCCGGTTCCGGTACTACCTACCATAATAATGTTCGACTTTTCAATCTCCACATCATCCCCGCTGTCTTTTTGCAACAGACGTTTATAATGGTTATAGACCGATACGGAAAGGAAGCGTTTTGCGTCATCCTGTCCGATCACATACTGGTCGAGGAATTTCTTGATTTCTACCGGTTTGGGCAGTTCTTTTAAATTAAGTTTGGTAGCTCCCGCGCTTTTCTTGCCTTCGCCCAATGCTTCCTGAGTGATCTCATAAGCCTGGGTAGCACAGCTGTCGCAGATATAGCCGTTCATTCCCGTAATCAGGAATCCGACTTCATTCTCCGACCGTCCACAGAAGCTACACCTTTTCTTTGTCTTTGAATCAGCCATTTTTATTTCTTAATCAATACCTCATCAATCATACCGTATTCTTTCGCTTCCTGAGCTGTCATCCAGTAGTCGCGGTCAGAGTCCGCCCATACTTTATCAAAATCAGTATGCGAATGATCGGCGATGATCGTATAAAGTTCTTTCTTCAATTTCTGAATCTCACGAGCTGTGATTTCAATGTCCGACGCTTGTCCTTGTGCACCACCCATCGGCTGGTGAATCATCACACGTGAATGAGGCAACGCAGAACGTTTGCCTTCAGCACCGGCAACAAGCAATACAGCCGCCATTGAAGCTGCCATACCTGTACAGATGGTAGCAACATCACTTGAAATAAACTGCATCGTATCATAAATGCCCAGTCCGGCGTATACACTTCCACCCGGAGAGTTGATATAGATAGAGATATCCTTACCCGGATCAACAGAATCCAGATACAGCAACTGTGCCTGAAGCGTATTCGCTGTATAGTCATCTACTTGTGTACCGAGGAAAATGATGCGGTCCATCATCAAACGGGAGAAAACGTCGAGTTGAGTAACGTTCAACTGTCTTTCTTCCAGAATATAGGGATTCAAATACCCGGCCTGCGATTTAATCACATCATCCAATACCATGCCATTCATTCCTAAATGCTTGGTTGCGTATTTTCTAAAATCATCCATGTTAATTGTTCCTTTCTTATAAATTAAAAATAAACGTAAGTACAAAGAAACGAAAAAGAATACAGAGACACAAAAAAACACAGAGTTATAATTTTATAAAAACTCTGTGTTTCTGTGACTTTATATTCTATTCAACCGAATGATTATTCAAACATCTTATTGAATTCTTCGATTGAAACGTTCTTGTTTTCCAAAGTAACCTGCGCTTTCAGAGCAGCAGCCAGCTTCACTTCTACCACACGACTTACCAAATTATTGATAGTTTCTTTCTTCTTCAACATCTCCTGTGCATAGTTGTCAAGCACATCATCAGGGATAGACAACATACCGTATTGAGCAAACTGTGCCTTCGTTGTTTCTCTAGCCATCTTCAGAACATCTTCCTGTTCTACTTTGATATCGTTTGCTTCAACCAACTGTTCCTTAATCAGGTGCCAAGTCAGTTCCTCGATGCTCTTATCATAGTTTTCAGCAACATATTCTTCGCCCTTTTCTTCGTTGTTCAGCAACATGATACGTTTCAGCAAAGCGTCAGAGAATTCCAACTTACCTACTTTTTCCATCATCACTTTGCGAATATCGATCAGGAACTTATAATCGCTGTCAGCAACAAATCTTGCTGCAATTTCTTCTTTAATCTTAGCGCGGAATTCTTCTTCAGTCTTCACAACACCTTCGCCGAATGCCTGGTCGAACACTTCCTGTGTCAATTCACCCGGAACAAAACGAGTGATTTCTTCTACCTGGAAGCTGAAGTCAGACTTAACGTCTTTAGCGATTTCCTTGTCGATCTTCAACAAAGAACCCAGTTCAGCAGCATGTCCGTCATAAGCAACATTCGGATTGAACACCAATACATCATTTACTTTTGCGTTAGCAAAAATAGCTTTCTGATCGTCATTCTTCATATAAGCAGGCATCAACACAGCAGCTTCTACCTGAATACCACCTTCTTTTGTATTGCCTTCTTCGTCCAACTGTGCCAGCAGACCTTTCAACATATCATTATCTTCGTAAGCATCTACCTTATCATACTTACCAGTGCGTTGAGTGTACATCTTCACCTGGTTGTCGATCATTTCTTCAGAAACTTCGATAGAATAATAATCTACTTTATCTTTAGCGCTTACTTCTGCTTTAAATTCAGGTGCCAAAGCGATATCGAACACGAAATCGAACTCTTCCATTGTATCGAAATCAATATTCTGCTGCTTTTCTTCATTAGGCAACGGCTCGCCCAACATATTCACCTTATTATCTTTAATATAATTGTAAACAGCTTCTTGCAATGCCTTATTCACAACCTCTGCAATCACCGATTTACCATACATCTTTTTAATAAGACTTGTCGGCACCATACCTTTACGGAATCCCGGAATCTGTGCCTTCTGACGGAGTGATTTCAACTCTTTGTCTACTTTCTCCTGATAATCTGCTTTCTCAAGCTTTACAGTAAGCTCTGCGCTTACTTTGTCAATGTTTTGTAATGAAACGTTCATTCTGACAATTATTTATTTGATTTATACTTTGTTCTATACTCAAAGAGGGTGCAAAATTAGTGCTAATCTTTCAAATTTCAAAAGACATTGCAGATTTATTTCAGCAACGCCACCCATCTTTCACACATCTTTTATTAATTATTTCATCAATTCCTCATATATAAACAACAATAAACCATCAGCAACGACCACGCCGCAGGTCCCCCGGCCTACTTTTTTCTCCGTCAAGCGAGCGCCCGTAACGAAGCGTTAAGAAGGGCAGACTGTTTGAGCGAAGCGAGTTTCTGCCCTTTAGCGTAGTGAAGGAAGCGAGTAGGAGAAAAAAGTCAGCCTTGAACTTTTCTTTGGTTCTTTCTTTTCTTTCAAGAGAAAAGGAAAGAACTTTTTTTCTGATAATCCGCAAATTAACCTTCCAAAAAGATGGTTAATCCAAAAATTATTCTTTTCTTTGCTGCGGATTGATGGACCATTAGTTTCTCGATTTGATTACAAGGTTTTTACTTCCGTTACGAAACGCATTTGTAAACTCTCTGTCGTTTTAATCTTTTTATTAGTAACCATCTGTCCAGAGAGTTTTATTCATTTATTTATTTTTTATCATTTTCATTATGAACATTTATGTTGGAAACCTTAACTACCGTGTTAAGGAAGGAGATCTGCAACAAGTGATGGAAGATTACGGAGCAGTATCATCAGTTAAAGTTGTTATGGACCGTGAAACCGGTAAATCCAAAGGATTCGCTTTCATCGAAATGGAAGACGACGCTGCAGCTGCAAAAGCTATTGCTGAATTGAACGGAGCTGAATACATGGGCCGTACAATGGTAGTTAAAGAAGCTAGACCTAGAGCTTAATTGCCGACGCTAATATAGCTAAGAAAAAAAGAAACTTCTGTCACCCCGATGACAGAAGTTTTTTTATTACCCTTCCATTCCTTGCACTTCCACGTCCTTCACTTTACGGAGCAAGTCTGAAGCAAAGATAAAGTTATTCAATCGTTCGTTGGTAGAGGTAAAGATATCATCTTTTGTCCCTTCCCACTCTTTATGTCCTTCATAAATATAAATCACTTTCTCGCCAATTCCCAATACAGAATTCATATCATGCGTATTGATAATGGTCGTCATATTATATTCCTGCGTAATATCATGAATCAGATCATCAATCACCAATGACGTTTTCGGATCAAGTCCCGAGTTCGGTTCATCGCAAAACAAATATTGCGGATTCAGGGCAATCGCACGTGCAATAGCCACACGTTTCTGCATCCCCCCACTGATTTCTCCCGGAAACTTATCTTTCGCCTCCCCCAGATTCACACGATCCAAGCAGAACATCGCCCGTTTGGTACGCTCACGCAAAGTATCATTGCTAAACATATTCAACGGAAACATCACATTGTCCAACACCGTCATCGAGTCAAACAGAGCCGCACTCTGGAAAATCATCCCCATCTCCTTGCGAAGCATCTTTTTCTCCTTCTTCCCCATCAAGACAAGGTTGCGTCCGTCATATAAGACTTCCCCCTTCTCCGGAGTAAGCAATCCTACAATACACTTCATCAATACCGTCTTACCGGAGCCACTCTGACCGATAATCAAGTTCGTCTTTCCATTTTCAAAACTAGCATTGATATCACTCAATACCGTTTTATCATCAAATGATTTATAAAGTCCTTTAATCTCAATCATCCCATCAAAAGTTTAGTTAATATCAAATCCGCAAACAGAATCAATACACTGCTGGATACTACGGCATCCGTAGAAGCCTTTCCCACAGCAATCGATCCACCATCCACCGTATATCCGAAGAAAGCAGACACACTTGCAATAATAAACGCGAAAAAGAGGGATTTGATGATACCGGCCCAAATAAACCACTCCACAAACATATATTGCAATCCATATTCCAGATCGACCGCATTCATCACCCCGGCAAACCAACAGGTACAAAAGGCACCGATAATTCCGGCAAAGATACTGAACGTCACTAAAATAGGAATCACAGTTACCATCGCCGTAATCTTAGGCAGAATCAGGTAGTTTGCCGAATTGATACCCATAATTTCGAGCGCGTCAATCTGCTGCGTCACCCGCATCGTTCCTAATTCCGAAGCGATATTCGATCCTACTTTTCCCGCAAGAATCAAACACATGATAGAGGAAGAAAATTCCAGCAACATAATTTCACGTGTCACATACCCCACTGTCCAGCGAGGCATCCACGGACTTTCGATATTCAACTTGATCTGGATGGTAATAACCGCGCCGATGAAAAACGAAATCAACAGCACGATGCCGATGGAGTTCACACCTAGTTGCTCCAACTCGTTAAGGTATTGCCGGAAGAACATACGCATACGTTCGGGACGGGAAAAAGTCCGTCCCATCAGCATGAAATATCTCCCGACGGTTCTCAATGCTTTTATCATAACTCACACTATTTGTCTGCAAATGTACATTATTTCAGCTTATTTTTACTACATTTGCCGCAAAATAACTAGAATATGGAAGAAAGCAAGATGGTGCTCCGCACGGAAGACCTGGTTAAGAAGTACGGTAAACGAACCGTTGTGAGCCACGTTTCCATCAATGTGAAGCAAGGTGAGATTGTAGGTTTGCTGGGACCGAACGGTGCCGGTAAGACGACTTCATTCTATATGACCGTAGGGCTGATTACTCCGAATGAAGGACGTATTTTCCTCGACGACCTGGAGATTACCAAATATCCGGTTTACAAACGAGCGCAAACGGGAATCGGCTACCTTGCACAGGAAGCTTCCGTTTTCCGCCAGATGAGTGTGGAAGATAATATCGCCGCCGTACTGGAAATGACTAACAAGCCCAAAGAATATCAAAAGGAAAAACTCGAAAGCCTGATAGCAGAATTCCGTCTGCAAAAGGTACGCAAAAACAAAGGTAACCAGTTGTCCGGAGGTGAACGCCGCCGTACGGAGATTGCCCGTTGTCTTGCCATCGACCCCAAATTCATCATGCTTGACGAACCTTTTGCCGGTGTAGACCCGATTGCCGTAGAAGATATCCAGCAAATTGTTTGGAAGCTGAAAGATAAGAATATCGGAATCCTGATTACCGACCACAACGTACAGGAGACACTTAGTATCACCGACCGCGCCTATCTGCTGTTCGAAGGAAAGATTCTTTTCCAGGGAACACCGGAAGAATTATCGGAGAATCAGATTGTGCGTGAAAAATACTTGAGTAACAGCTTCGTTTTACGCAGAAAAGATTTCCAGTTGGAGAAATAGATTCACCACAGATTAACACAGATTTCCACTGATATTTCATAAAGAATACGGGCTAATCAAATGATACAAAACTTGTAAATTGATTAGCCCGTTTTTTATTTTTAATCTGTGGAAATCTGTGTTAATCTGTGGTGAACTTTACTTCTGTCGAATATAAATATTAACCGGAGTACCTGTCAGATTCCATTTCTCACGCATCTTATTTTCGAGGAAACGTTTGTACGGATCCTTCACATACTGCGGCAAGTTGGCAAAATAGACAAATGAAGGCACTTGCGTATTCGGCAACTGTGTGATATATTTAATCTTGATATACTTACCTTTATTTGAGGGAGGCGGATAAGCCTCGATCAGCGGGAGCATTTCTTCATTCAAACGAGCTGTCGGAATCTTTGTCGTCCGGTTCTCATATACATTACGTGCTTCTTCCAGCACTTTCAGAATACGTTGTTTGGTCAACGCAGAAGCAAAGATGATCGGGAAATCGACAAACGGAGCAAAACGTGAACGGACAGCTTCCTCAAATGTCTTCTGCACTTTCACTGATTTATCTTCCACCAAGTCCCATTTATTAATCACGACTACCAATCCTTTCTGGTTCTTCTGAATCAGAGAAAAGATATTCAAGTCCTGGCTCTCAACACCCCTCGTTGCATCCAACATCAGAATACAAACATCCGAACCTTCGATGGCACGAATCGAACGAATCACCGAATAATATTCCAAGTCTTCATTTACCTTGTTTTTCTTACGGATACCTGCCGTATCTACCAGGTAAAAATCAAATCCGAATTTATTGTAACGAGTGTAGATCGAGTCACGGGTAGTCCCTGCAATCTCTGTCACGATATTACGTTCTTCCCCAATAAACGCGTTTACAATGGAAGACTTTCCGGCATTCGGGCGTCCTACCACAGCAAAACGAGGAATATCATCATCCAGGATTTCAGAAGACTCCTTCTTGAAATTGCTGACAATCAAATCCATCAAATCACCCGTACCACTTCCTGTCATGGCAGAAACACAATACGGATCGCCCAATCCCAGTTTATAAAACTCGGGAGCGTTATACTGTAAATCATGATTGTCCGTTTTATTGGCAACCATAATCACCGGACTATTAGCACGGCGCAGAATAGCCGCTACCTGCATATCCAGATCGGTCACTCCGTTCATCACATCCACAACGAACAAAATAACGTCCGCTTCATCCACTGCCAATAATACCTGCTTGCGGATTTCCTCTTCAAAAACATCATCCGAATTAACCACCCATCCGCCGGTATCCACCACGGAGAACTCACGGCCCAGCCACTCGGACTTGCCATATTGTCTGTCGCGGGTTGTACCCGCTTCTTCATTCACAATAGCCTGACGAGTCTTCGTCAGACGGTTAAATAAGGTAGACTTGCCCACATTCGGGCGTCCTACAATTGCAACTAAATTACCCATAGTTCAATACCTTGTTTTTTCACGACTATCACAGTCGCATGAATACTCTTAATCTAACTGATAACCAAAATTACGCAGCTCCTTATCCGAACTACGCCAATCCTTATCCACTTTCACATACGTTTCGAGGAAAATAGTCTTTCCAAAGAAACGTTCCAGTTCGCGGCGAGCCTCGGTAGCTACCTTCTTCAACGCCTTGCCCTGTTTACCGATAATAATTCCTTTCTGCGAATCACGTTCCACGTTAATCACCGCACGAATATGAATCTTCTTCGGCTCTTCCTTAAACTCCTCTACGACCACTTCCACCGAATAAGGAATCTCCTTGTCGTAGTAGAGCAGAATCTTTTCCCGGATAATCTCATTCACGAAGAAACGGGCAGGCTTGTCCGTCCACTGATCCTTTCCAAAATAAGGAGGAGAATCGGGCAACAGTTCTTTGATTCGCTTCATCACATAGTCCACATTGAACTTCGATGTAGCAGAAATCGGAATAATTTCGGCTTGGGGAAGCAGTTCTTTCCAATCTTCCACCAGCTTTACCAGTTTTTCCTGATCTGTAAGATCTATCTTATTGATGAGCAGGAGCACAGGCACCGTCATCTGGCGTACCTTCTCCATAAACTCATTATTCTTATCCGGCGTCTCCACCACGTCAGTCACATAAAGCAAGATATCCGCATCCGTCAATGCCGAAGTAGAAAAATTCAGCATCGACTCCTGTAGTTTATAATTGGGCTTCAATACTCCCGGAGTATCAGAAAAAACAATCTGCATTTCATCCGTATTATAGATTCCCATAATCCGGTGACGAGTTGTCTGCGCCTTGAAAGTAGCGATCGAAATACGTTCACCCACCAAGACATTCATCAATGTCGATTTTCCGACATTCGGATTTCCTACAATGTTTACAAAACCTGCTTTATGCATTTCTCTTCATTTTATTGGTTGAGACAAAAAAACGCATCGAATCGAAATAGGATGCGTTTTTGAGTGTTATAGTTCAGTAACTTACGTTACGATTCCTTTTTTCCGTCATAACCCCATTTCACGTAAACTGCGCCCCATGTAAATCCGGCACCGAATGCAGTGAAAATGATATTATCACCTTTCTTGAGTTTATCTTCATAATCCCAGATACACAAAGGAAGAGTAGCAGCACTGGTGTTACCGTAATGCTCAATATTTACCAACACTTTATCCATTGGCACCTCCATACGGTGAGCCACGGCTTCGATAATGCGGACATTCGCCTGATGCGGAACAATCCAGTTGATATTATCTTTCGTCAGACCATTCTTTTCTGCAATAGCAGCAGATACATCCGACATGTTGGATACAGCATATTTAAACACTGTTCTTCCTTCCTGGTGCAAATAGTGCATTTTATTGTCTACTGTGAAATAAGACGGAGGACAAACCGAACCACCAGCTTTCATGTGGAGGAAAGGCAATCCTTTGCCATCAGTTCTCAGTATCGAATCCATGATTCCGTAATCTTCCGTAGTCGGTTCCACCATAAAGGCAGCAGCACCGTCACCAAAGATAGGGCATGTAGCACGATCTGTATAGTTAACCATTGACGACA
>OGXA01000806.1_pt1 | contig 27066 bp, 17 predicted proteins | sample 1576171 | NCBI WGS metagenome assembly OGXA01 (sample SAMEA3541587, study PRJEB24748) | human gut metagenome | biome: human gut; feature: human-associated habitat; material: faeces | place: China | collected 2012 | reverse complement strand
GTACCTTTTCCCTCATATCTTCTATCGCCTTCGACATCACCTTCGGCTCCTTAGTCAATACGATACGGGCATTTTCCTTCATCTTCTCAGGCTGAAAACATACAGGGTCTGCATAAAACTTCGTCAGTACATAATAAGAATATATACGTATAGGCAGGACATTGCGGGAACGAATCAGACATTTTTCCGCTTCTTCATATCTGTTCAGCTTCCAATAATTCATCCCCTGCAGATACCAAACGACTTGTGTATTACATAATTCCAACGCCTCTTCCACGATATCGACCGACTGTTCATATTTCCCCAACTCATACAAAATGTGCCCATATTCATATAAAAAATTATGATTGCCTTTCAATAACGGATACAACCGGACATATTTCTCTTCCGCTATCTCGTATTTCCCATTATAATACCATCTACTATCTTTTTTCCAATTTACGTAAGCAGAATATGAATTATCGGTACAAATAGCCCATCCTGTTCCTCCCAAAAACAATACAATCAGAACAAGCCAGAACCTACTGCGCAGAATATCCTCCCAAAAACACATGCCAATAATAGCATAAAAAGTAACTTGCAGCACTGGAATCTGCAATGGATAAGAGAAAAAAGCAAATACAGACAACGACATCAACACCGCACAAAATCCATACTTTTTTCTCCTATACGCCCTATACCATGCCAAACAAATAATAGCCAAAAAGAGAATTAAGACCAACAGCCCCTTTTCGACAGCTATCTGCAAATAATCATTAAAAGCATATTCCGGTATTCCCGCCACATATTCTTCCCAAGCTTCATAATCTCCACTGGCAAAATGCTTTTCCTGCAACACTCCGCAGACATGCATAAAACTGCCATCCCCATATCCGGTGAGTGGTTGCCCGGCAATAGCCTGTATACATAATTTCCAGATAAACAGCCTTCCTAATGCAGAATTTCCCTTTATGACAAATCCCAAGATACACAATAATCCCACGCACACCGATAGCAACATCACTCCACCGGATATTACTTTCCATTTGTTCTCATGCAGATAATGCGATAATCTCCTGTGCCATGAGTATCGGACAAAACACAACCAAACACTTGACACAACTACAGCCAACCACGCTGCACGGCTCATGGCGGCAATCAGCACACACAATAAAAGAACAAGCACAATCTCCACAACAAAGTAAACAGGCGTACGCCCGCCCTTTTCTTTCAACCGTAGCCATTCATTGAAGCAAAGCATATATCCTACAGCCACATACCCACTATATGGTCCGGGATTATTGAATGTTCCTGTAAGTGTAAACAACAGATTGCCAGGCATTGCGCAACCAGCCAGTTGCAACAGCCCCCATACAGCTTCTATAGAACTTAAAAATATCAATGTCCAACTAAAAAGAGAACCAAGTTTGTCTGCTTTTATAGAGGGGCTTAACAGCAATGCCATCAATACCAAACTTATTGACAAACTTATAAAAGCCCGGCCAATCCATAACCAATGTCCCTCAGTTGCTCCTACAGGTATATCTTCAAACCTCAGAAGAACAACACTCAACATGGAAACAATTCCTAACCCTCCCCAAAAATATGCAACAGATTCTTTTTTAGTCAAACACATACACTTCAATGTTTAAAAATCAGTTTGTTTACAATCAACACATTTTCACTCATACGCAATTCCTCATATTTTTCCGGATAATACTCGCCTATAAATTCGTCATTAAGGTAAGTAACCCAAGTATTGGAGAGATTGGAAGATACCCAACGACCAAAATTGAACAAACCTGAAATATCCATTTCGGGAAAAGAGCAACTCTCTACTTTCTGAGTATTCTTATCCAATAAAGTAAAAGAGGTAGTCATATCAGGCAAAGCCCAAATAGACAAAAGATACCTGTCTGTATTTAAAACTATATCACAATTCGCATGTTCTTCTTTTATATAATAGCTACTTTCAACGCCTATAAAATCGCCGGTCATTTTATAGTTCGATTTATGCTGAAAAATCTTATGTATCGATTCGTCCTGAGGATTGAACGAATAGAATATGCCAACAGGAGGATCGTAAATTTGAATACTCCCATCTTCCTGCAAAGTCATTGTATTCCATCCGGAACTACTAAAAGGATATATCTCTGAAATGGCTAAAACTCTTTTAGAAAGTTCTCCCTGTCTGTCCATAATCCATACTCCATGCATTTTGTTCATTCCACTCACTGTATGACAAAGGAAATTACCATTGGATAATTCCCGCATATAATTGTATACCAACTTAAATGGATGTGATATTGTCCCTATATAGGCTCCATCAAAAGAATATTCATAAATTCGGCACGGACCAATATCGGCTATGTAAATCGAATTCTTTCCTAAAAAGCAGGATGTAAGTTCGGCATACTCTCCCGGACCTTCACCTCGTTTGCCAATCGTATTCAGAAACGTTCCATCCGAATTGAAACGATAAACAATGTCTTGTTTTGAATCGACTGCATAAATGCCGGAGTCATCAAACAAAATATCTCCCACCCTTCCAAAAAAGCAGGATTCCGGTAATTCCAAACGAATGAACTTCACCGTATCAATAAAAGTTGATAATGGATAACTTTCTTTGATATTGGTATGATCATACTTTACTATTTCACAAGTGTCGTCATAAGTAGAAGTACATGAAACACAAAATAACAATACACATAAAAACAGATTTATTATTCGCATAGTACTTTATGGCATTAAGTTCATATGTTTTTTATCGTTTAAAAATCAGTTTGTTTACAATCAACACATTTTCACTCATACGCAATTCATCATATTTTTCCGGAAAATACTCGTCTATAAATTCATCATTAAAACAAGTAACCCAAGTATTGGAGAGATTGGACGGCATCCAATTGCCGAGATTGATCAAACCAGGAATATCCATTTCGGGATAAGAGCAGTTCTCTACTTTCTGAGTATTTTTATCCAATAAAGTAAAAGAAGCAGTCATATCAGGCAAAGACCAAATAGACAAAAGATACCTGTCTGTATTTACAATTATATCACAATTCGCATGTTCCTCTTTTATATAATAGTTACTTTTAACGCCTATAAAATCACCGGTCATTTTATAGTTCGATTTATGCTGGAAAATCTTATGTATCGATTCATCTTGAGGATTGAACGAATAGAATATGCCAACAGGAGGATCGTAAATTTGAATAGTTCCATCTTCCTGCAAAGTCATTGTATCCCACCCGGAACTACTAAAAGGATATATCTCTGAAATCGCTAAAACTCTTTTAGAAAGTTTTCCTTGTCTGTCCATAATCCAAACTCCATGGGTATTTTCATTACCACCATCTACTGTATGACACAAAAAATTACCATTTGGCAATTCCCGTATATAATCGTATACTAATTCAAAAGGATGTGAAATTGTACCTATATAGTCTCCATCAAAAGAATATTCATAAATCCTGCTTATGTAAATATCGGCTATGTAAATCGAATTCTTTCCTAAAAAGCAGGATGTAAGTTCGGCATACTCTCCCGGACCTTCACCTCGTTTGCCAATCGTATTCAGAAACGTTCCATCCGAATTGAAACGATAAACAATGTCTTGTTTTGAATCGACTGCATAAATGCCGGAGTCATCAAACAAAATATCTCCCACCCTTCCAAAAAAGCAGGATTCCGGTAATTCCAAACGAATGAACTTCACCGTATCAATAAAAGTTGATAATGGATAACTTTCTTTGATATTGGTATGATCATACTTTACTATTTCACAAGTGTCGTCATGAGTAGAAGTACATGAAACACAAAATAGCAATACAAAAAGAAACAAATTTATTATTCTCATAACACAGCTATTTTATATTCGGTAAAAAGACTTTAGTACTTCAAAACGCTAAAATCTCGACGATGACATTTAACGAGAGATACCAAAGAATTTTTACCGAATAATATTACTATTTCTTACATCTATCTAACCCTCTTGCACACCCACTGTATTGGCTATCATTCCGCATACAGCAAGGAATTTGGGTTGGTTTACCTAATTCTCCAATCCAATAACTATAAAATTTTAATTCAAAATATGGCTCCAATGTCGCATCTATTTCCGGATCACATGCCGCAGAAAAAGCCTCAATATTCGCCACTAGATTTAAATCCTGATTTCTTCTGTCTTTCAGGTTCACCGCTATTGTTACAAGAACAACTGCGAACAAATAAATAAAATACTTTACTTTCATGTTAGTTCATTAAATTAAAATACAACTCGCGTATCCTTTTACGGAGCAAAGGATTACCCACACATATTATTTGATTGTTTTGGTCTAACAAGAATACATGAGTGCCCGGAAATTCCATTTTATTGATTTTTCTAAACTCGGCACCATCCGTACATACCGGAATCTGAAAATCTTCATCCTTCAATATATCGTACAGATTTCGCTCAGAAACAGGCTTCATTACAAACAAATATCTTATGTTGGCATTTGTCAATGAATCCACATCCGTAATAAAACGTTTCCAGTCGTCTATCCTCAATTGACACTCTATGCAGGATACAGAATCCATGAGTGCCAATATCTTATAGTCTGCTGTAGAGTAATCGTAGTCTACCGACTCTTTGCCATACAAGCGAAAAGTCATCTGCTCCGGAAAAATCAGTTTTTTACCGTACCATTCCTTGACATAACGAACCTCATCTTGCACAAAAAACTCGCTTCTCAAAACTAAAAATCCTAAAGCCGACAATACCAATAGTATGGATATTGTCTTTACAAACTTTATCTTCATCAAATAAACTGTTATTGGGAAAAATCCTTCCCACTTATGATACATTTTTCTCGTTAGCTCGCTTTTATCATTTCAGCGAGAAGTAGCCGGACTACTTACAGAAAACACAACTGTTCTACTATCGTTTCACCTCCTTTTTTAATATGTTATACTTTTTTCTTTCACCCTTTCTCTTTCCAACGGACAAGCTCACGATATGCGGACAATCCCTGTTCTTTTTTAGTACATTCTAAAGAAGCATCCGAAGATGCCACATTCCTGATGGTATAATTCTCCAAGAAATCCGCCCATTGACATAGAACCGCCCAATGCATACCCGCAAAAGCAAAGTCCTGTTCCTCCTCCACAATGGCAAGAACCATCTCCAGCATATCGGCAGTGGTCTCTACCACACTATTCCCTTCTTTCACTTGCCGGGAAGCCACGGGATACAACCCCATGTCATAAGGTGGATGCTTTCGCTGCCAACAGGAACTCCCACAATACTCAAATACCGGTTCGAGCAAAGCCTTCATCCAATCAATGCGGTGGAAAAAACTCAATACGGGAAAACTCTCGTAGGCATCTCTTACATTGCCCAACGTATCAGCAAAGCAGAAAAGCTTGTTGTCCGATGAAAGGAAAAAACGGTGCGACGCTACAAAATCACGATATGCAGGCAACATCTGCCGTGCGAACACGGTATCACGTTTGCCAAAGGCTTTACTGTTCCATTTGCAATCGAGCCTGTCGCAGTCCGCTTTTATCTCCTGATAGTGATTACCGACCGATTGCATCAGTCTGTTCATCGTTCGTTCACCATTCCCATTCCAAAAAGGATACAAGCTTTCGCCAGCAAACAACAAGTGTTCTCCTTCCTCATATCCAACCACCAGTATCCCCTCATACCCATTTTCCACACCCAACTTTTGAGAAAGAACGATATGTCCTTCTTCGCTCGTAAACGCAGCACCCTCTTTCATAGCCAAATGCAACCCCTCACACCGGACAAGCCGCCATCCACCGTCTACCCGACTCTCTGCCTTGGCTTTACCGAACATACATTTCACATCCATATCGAACAATATTTCTACCTCGTGGGTACCGTCATCGTCTCCTTCTATCCGATAGGATACAAAGCCTACAGGCCACCCTGTCATATTCCATTGTTCGGACATGGACGAGGATACAAAATCAAGCCGAAGATGCAGGTCACCGCATTGAAACACATAGTGTGTCTGCGTGGCTTGTATATCCACATATTGCAACAGAGCAGTGTCGGCATCAGCATAGGTCTTATTCTCTACATACAGTCCGAAATCCATTAAGGCAGGGCCACCCGTGTTGCGTCCGTAAACTGCCAGAAGGTTATCTCCTGTCCGAATAGCCTCCATGTCCTCGTCCGTCAAAACATGGCATTCGGCAGAGGGAGTAAAGCATTCCTTTTTAAACCAATATTGTCCGTTGCAATAAATGGTCAGTTGGTCATCGCAGACATATCGGACGTACATTTTATGTCCTCTCAAGGCTTCTTTGTCCGTCACCTCGAATTGCCGGCGAACATACAGATTGTCCGCCACCCATGCTGTATGCACCGGATAGTCTTCATACCCGAAACCAAATCCTCCTCTGCCCGACTGCCACGAAGATTCATCACATCCCGGTTGTTCCCAGCCTTTTCCCGGAAATAAAAAAGTATACTTACACTCCCAACCGGAAATATCATCTTCTGAAAACGAAGCCAAAGGAAACATACGCAAGGAATCTCCGCCACAAAAGCGGTACGTCTTGCCATCTACCCTCACGATTCCCGTCAACGGAAAAGTTGAAAGTCCGGGCGACACCGTCCAATCCACATGCCCGACGGAAGAAACACCGGAAAAAGGAATATTCCGACTGTCCGAACAGGAACAGGAGCAGATGCAAATCAGTGAAACACAACTTACTCCCTCGATGATTCTCTTGACAATTGTTGTCAATCTGCCATTCATTCTTATTTCCATAATTGAATTCCGTTTTCGTAACTAAAAATCCGTTCATCGACTCCACGTGTATGATTGCGTAAAAACAACAATGCATTTTCGGGAATCCCACAAAACACTAACGAATCGGAAGCAGCCTTTACAGTGCCTGCCGATTTCCAATGGTGGTCGCAATAAAACAGTTCATACACATCTCCGGGACGGATATAATTGTCCCGATTGCGGGGAGTATACACAATGTGATCTATGCATGCCTTTCTACCCAAGTCAAGACCTGCCCAGCCACCGGAAGGATGAGAATAATCAAAGGATGTCCAAGTTTTACCGTCAAACGCGTTCATATATTCGTGCGTTCCGTCATTGTAGAAACATCCTGGAGTGCCTATTGGCTTCCCTTTGACGGAAGCCGTATCGCCTTTCTCATAAAAAGCGATTTCCGCCACGTTGCAATGAGAGTCGGCAGGTCCCTTATATCTAAGATAACGATACGCTTTGTCCGAGTAACTTCCCGCTACGGTATTCAGACGGGCAGGCACATCCGTTATTATGTATAATGTATCCGCATCCACAAAATCCGGACGGTTACTTCCTTCGAAAATACCTCCCAACATACGTTCACGGAATAAATCTTCTCCCCCAAAATCGCATTTTGCATACAACACGACCTTCTGCTTGCCTGTGCCGGCAGTACAATAATGCACTTTACCACTCTGCCTGTCGATATAAAAGGGATCGGTCAGGAAGGTGAGTAAACCATTCTCTATGGTAGCCACTCTCATCACTGCACCATTGCGCACATTCCGGAAAATCAGATGGCGGGCATCATACTCTGCCCAGTCCACAGGCACCCAGTTGTCTCTTCTACTCGCACACAGATAGGCTATTCGCCCCTTACGTTTGTCGTGATACTGCCTTTCGAGAGGGATAGACAATTCTTTGCTAAAAGAATGTCCATAAGTGGAAGTAACGTCGATGAACTTAGGAAAATTCCAGAAAGGATACACCTCCTCCCCATATGCTGTCATCTGCTTGTGCAGCTCTCTGTTCACACTGAAAGTATACCTATATATTTTAGGGCTGAAATCATCATTATACAATGCACTCTTATGTATTTTTTCCAGTTTCCCCATAAAATCGGATGTATATTCCTCTCCATTTTTATCCCAAGTGACCACCCAAAAGTGTCCTGCATTTGTATGTCCGCGAAGAGGCAGGAAATCGGTGGCGCAAGGAATGCCCAACGCACGAAACAGATAAATCTCAAAGTCGGTCAGGTCTTGGCAACGCCCCACCTGATATTGCACGTAATGAGGGCCGATATGCCCGAAAGGAAAAGGCGAAACAGATGTATAAAAAGAACTGTTGTCCTGCAGCCGATCTCTCAGATATTCGGCTACCACAAACGGGTCTTCACAATCCAGTGAGTCGGACGACCGCAAAGAATCAAGCATCGAATTGTACTTCTCATAGTACATCTCCCGCCAGTAGGTCAACGGTTCGTCTCCGATACGGTAAGGAAGCAGATACTCGCAAAAGGTTTCAAAAGAGACGTTCTTTCCCCAAGGCTGTTCATGCCAGACTTTAAAAGCCCAGTCAATATTGTGGCACAAGTAAGCGGAATCGACTTCGAGTATATCTCTTTTCTGTTGCATCCTGTCTATCGGTCCGAACAGTTGTCGCACAGAATCCGCCAACTGTTCAAACGACCTTGAACGAGTCTCTTTCAACCATATATAATAGGATTTGTAATTCTCCAATTGCTCGCTCTCGGGATACGTATAAAAAGGCATATTCTCTATCAAAAAGCAGGCAGCGGCATATTTCAGACTGTCGACAGCATTCGCATGGTAACGCCGGAGCACTTTCTCCAATTCTACACGATTGTTGCCTGCCGCACGTAAGGCAAACTCCAAAGCAGTAACAGATTCCTGAGGAAGCATTTTATTCAGAATATCTGTCCCAGTTATCATAAACACCAGAATCAGAAACCCGTACATGTATTTTAAATATACCTTTACCATCTGTGTTTTTTTATTATAAGTATTAGTTTCGATTTCCAAGCACGCTGCAAAACAAGTGGTTTCAGTACGAAATCCAAGCTAATATTTTGCCTAAAAAAGACAAAATTCTGTCATATCGCCTATTTCCTACATCTCTTCCTTTATCTGACTTTTTCAGAATCCTCTTCCTACGGATTCTTCCGTTCTCCTTGTCGCTCAGCCGTGGATTCCAGTTTAGCAACTTTCGCATCGGATATGTCAGTCCTATCAAATTAAAACAGCTTACATATAAGAGGACGACTTAAGTTGTCCAATCGGCCGACAGCGGTTGTCCTATTGGTCGACCTCTGTCGGCTGAATGGACAACTACCGTCGGCGGTTAGTAATTAGAAATAAAATATATGATAAGAATGGCAAGTTTCCACTTCTTTGCCTTCTTATCATATATCTCTGAATAATAGCCATGCCAGTTCGTTTATACCAGCATCAGAACGTTGCCGGAAGTGCCAACAACTGATACAGCAAAGTTTTTGCCATCCTGCGATGGCCTGTCGCATTAGGATGCAGCCTGTCGGTATCCGCATCATGAAAATAAATGGAGCACGAATCGTTCAGCGGGTATAATCCGCTAAGGCTATGAAGATCGATGACGGGTACTGCCCATACATTGCCAGCTTCTTTAACAGCTTGGACGTATTCATCTATATAAACGCCTATTTGATTGGCGAATCCTTCGTCGGGCTGTACATTTTCACTGCTGAAGCGGGCTTGCGCACGATGAAGCGGAGTCAGCAGAATCACTTGCTTGTCCGGATAGTTCGTCTTCAGAAAGTGAAGCACCCTGTTGATTCGCCCTTTGAACGTATCGTCTTTCAGCAATGGCATACGATATTTGCGGGAATATTCCAATTGTGTATCCGCTACTTTCGGTTTTTTACGTATAGGGTCCGTATACCACTCTCCTAACGGCACATTTGCAAAAAAGTCGTTGGTACCGGCAAAGATGACAATAGCGTCTACTGTATCCTTCTGCTCTTCCCGCAATTTATGCGCCTGCTGCAGAACTCCGTTCCATTCGTTTCCATTGATGCCATATACCAAGGGACACAAGCCGAGCCACTCTGCCAAATACTCCCAATAACACTTTGTAGTACCCACTCGTTGTTCATCCGTGATGGAATCACCCAAGAAAGCGACCCTCTTTCCTTTCCATTGATTTTCCGTTATAACGACACTTGGCGTAACGGTTCCTTTGCATTCGCCAAATGAATACGTATCTGCCGCTAAAAACAGGACAGACAACAAACAAGTCACAAATTTTCTTTTCATATACAATACAAATCAATTAGTAAACTATATTATCTACAACTTATTAGAGTGACCATAGAGAAAACTCTTTCTTCGGGATTTTTTCCCAAAGAAAGAGTTCTTCCTTTCTTGATTAAGATAGGTGATAAATAAACGCTATTTGGCGTCTTTACCCCACAGATAAATTTCAGCAAAACCTATCCAACTATTAGGATTTCCTTCCATTTCTGTAACTTCTATCATGAAATAACGCCCTTTTGCATTTTCATTATTGATTGATATTTTTTGGAAATCCGCACTGCTTTCTAATGTTATATCCGCATTATTCACCTTTGTCCATCCCTCACTCCATTTTGTTGTATCAAGAGTACCATTTCCACCATGAGTATTCCAATGCCAATCACCTTCATAGCCTTCTGTTCCTCCTAAATCTCTCAATGGTTCTCTCCATTCCCATTGGTCTGTAACATAGAAATTACATTTATACGGACCTAGGAGGTCTCTATATTCCATAATTTCCACTCCCGTAAACACATAGTTGGCATTCTCACCAAGATCAATAACCACATAATAAGGTTTATCACATCCCCGATTACACCAATCGCTACGCCAGAATGTATTTGTATCACCATCTATAAGCTTCATAAATGAGTCATTCTCATTCTCTTCAAATTTACCGGTTACTCTCCAACCTGTACGTTCCAATCTTTTTGCTGCCGTTACAGTCAAGGTTCCCTGCAACGTACCCTCGGTCCAGTCTTCCACAATCGGATCGGATAGTGTGGCGCCACGTTCACCTACGTAAAGGTCGTAAGTATAACTTTTACCGGCTTCGGCTGGTTTGATGCCTGTAATCTTTCTTGTACCGCCAGTCGTCGTTCCTACTTCAACAAACGTTTCCGTATTGCTACCCTCGCCCGGTATTACCAAAGCGGCATACGTATCATTGCCCATTGCATAGGGTGTGATGGATTTCACGGGGCCTTCCACGTTCACCGGAGAAATGGCGGCATACTGAGAGCTGACGGTCAGTGACGTCACACTGCCCAGCCCTTCTTCTACACCGGCTATTTTGATGATAACACGTGCCATCCGACGGTTCATATTCAGTTTCAATACACCATCGGCAGGCTTTTCGGATATTTCCGTCGTACCGGTCATGTAGTCCGCATTGGTGATGTATTCGTTCGATGATTGGTCGGCAGGCAGAATGAAAGTGTTGAAAGAGACACTCGCCACTGCGGGATAATACGCATGATAAGCTACCGCTTCCGGATAAGATTCTGCCCATACCAGACCGTTTTCCCCTTCGGTTGCCCAGTTCTTGTCCGCGCCCATCGTATATAGCACAGGGAGCTCATCGCCACATCCAACCGCCAGTTTGTCACCTTGATTAAATGTCTGTTGGCTGGCATCATTCGCCCCCATAGGATTGCTACGCGTAAACAGCGAATTGCCATCCACCACAGCGTTTATCAGAACCTTGTCGGCATTTGTCGCCGAGCTTTGTCCTTGCACTTCATCGTCATCGTTGCCGCAAGCTGAAAATGTAGTAAGAGCTGCAAGCAAATAAAAATATCTGAATGTTTTCATTGTATATTCTACTTAATTGAGTGACTAATTGTTATCTGCCTATTTGATTGCCTCCAGATTCGATTCAGAAGTAACCACATCCATCGTCAGAGTATAGCAAGTACCCTCCGTGAGTTGAGCTTCATCAGATTTCCATTCATAATCCGTATCACCTATATTGAAAGTAACGGTTAACGTTCCGGCATTTTGCGGCAGCAAAATACACTCGTAAGCTCCCTCCGCATTCTTGAAAGGCGTGATGCTTGCCGTGCCGGCAGCAGAAACGGCTACTACGGCCGGTGTTGCCGTCGTCAAATCGCAAGTTCCGCTTAAAATTACGCCATTCGCCTTCAGGTTGTCCACCAGTGCTGCAACTCCACCGCTAACGGGTTTGATAATCAGTTTGCACAATTTATGTTTCAATTTGATATCAAGTCTGCCATCCTCATTTTGAAGATTGACCGCTCTCTTCGCCAACAGGAAGTCTGCCGTCTTCAAAGCATCTTCCGTGCTCTGATTAGAGGGTACTTTTACTTCAAGACTTCCGTTTGTCAATTGCACGTTGTCTTTAGCAGGCGCAAAGGCACATACTGTTATATTCGGATTATTGGAGTCCCACATCAATGCCTCGCCACTGGAAGTATTCCACCCATCATCGCCCTTTTGCATCAGAATGTTGTAGTTATACTCCACATTTCCGGGGTTGTCGATAATCAACTGGAACTGTTCTAAGTTTTCACTGTTATAACCGGCACGCGTCTGCAAGTCGCCTACCCCCACCGAAAGTTGTATCCGACGGCTATCTGCCGTAGAATTATCGACAGACAGTCCTTCTGTCTGTGAGCAGCTTGCAAGTAGTCCAATAACCGCTGCCGACAAAAAAATCTTTTTCATATTATCTAAAAGATTAAGAAGTTTAAAAATCAATTAAAGTCCATTCGCGAAATAATAATCTGTTCAGACTTCGCTCCAAAGAATCACTTCGGGACCGACCATATATGAACGGTCCCAAAGCTGCTTCTTTCAATTAAGAGTTGTCATTCAATCTACCGTCTGAAGATCGATTTCTGCAAACTCAACCATATCCCGAGTACCACTATATGTCACTTTGATAATGAAGTACCGACCTTTCACGCTACTGTCCAAATCAAAATATTCATATTCGGGGTGATGCAGACTCTTCATCTCTGTCACCTTGCCCACAGGCACCCAGTTGGCTTGATTCTCCCAGTTGGTATCTGTCTTCCATCCATATTCAGTCCAGTCAACATCTCCACTTTCTTTTCCTTCCCAAAATTTCTCATGGTCAAAATTCCACCAGGTCTTGGAATCGGAACTAACATAAAACTCAAGTTGGTAATTATGCTTATCCTTTTGACCATCATTATTTATATGCATAAATCCAATTTTACCGAAAGAATGCTCTTCTTTCGTATCTATAACCAAGACAGGAGGAAGATCTCTTGCATTAGGCCCATCCCAATGGCTTGCCCAATATGTTTCAGGATCAGCATCCAAAAGATGTTTGAATTTACCACCCGAATTATATCGTCTTTCTTCATATTTACCTGTAACTTCCCAGTTACTGCTATGATGAATGACCAGTACGTGCATATTTTTCTCCGGTGAAGAAGCAACAGGATCACTACTCATACGAATCGGAAGTACATAATCTCCCCATTCCAATTTCTCACCGGTAAAGGTTATAAACAAGTCTGCGGTCTTTTCTCCCTTGCGCAACTGTATATTTTCGGAGAACTCATAACATTCTGCCGGCAATAGCTTATACGTAGGATACATTGCAGCCGCATATGTTTCATCAACCGCGAATGTACATGTAAGCCCCCACTGGTTTTCCGCATCAATACCAAACTCAACCGAGTTGACGCGAGGAGTGCCATTCTCATACTGTATAATCCGTTCGACAGCACTATTGAAACCTACAGACGGACTAACGACGTTGATTTTCATGAATATCTCATTTTTTGCAGCATTCACCAGGTCGCTCTCACTACGTAAGCATATGGGTAATACCCATGTAGAATTGGGGGCAGTGTTTATTTCATCCTCAATGACTTTGGGTGTCATAGACACAGTAACCTGTTTGTAGAACTCTTCCGTTGCAAAATCCAAATGCGAGTTGTCAATGGAATAGCCTTTGGTAAGTACCTTGTAATTGGTCCCTTCGGGAATGCTGTATTTTTGGTCTACCTCTGCCTGTGTCAGCGTATGGATGTCGCAAGCAGCCGGCTGCGCCATAAAGTCCTTACCGCCAAGATTGACAGAGAAAGAATATGTACTCTTCTCATCAGCATTGTATAAAGTGATTTCAGGGGTTCCGTATTCTTTTATATACAACACTTTATTATACTCCTCAGGAACCAAATTGTCCAATTCATATTTATCTTGCTCGCAAGCCGCCAGCAAGGCGAGCATACTTGCAATTCCTATAAACTTAGTTTTCATAATGTATTCTTTTATTTATTAATAACCGGGTGACTGCACTAACTGCGGATTACTGTATATTTCCGTGTCATCCGATGGAAGTAAATACAAACGATTATACCATCTCAATGGTTGTTCCGCTAATATCGGTTTATTAAATTCCTCAAAAGTAGGATCTACCTTGTTGTTGTTCAAAACATAAATTTTACCGGCACCTGATACTTGAGGAGCGATTGTCCAGCGACGCATATCGTAGTAACGATGTCCTTCCTTAAACAATTCAACAAAACGTTCGTTACGAATCAAATCAACTACACTCATATTCATCCTTGGCATATCCGCCTCTTCCAAATCATCAAAACCGGCACGTCTGCGTACGAAATTGAGTTGTTTCAAGGCCTCCTTATTATTCCCTAATGCCGCATAACATTCGGCAAGATTCAAATATAGTTCCGCCATACGGACAAACGGCAACCGAGTAGGAGTTCCCGTCACTTTGTTCGTCTTGTCATACTTGATATCGGGTGTCATAAACTTCTTCGTCATAAATCCTGTTCCGGTATAGTTACGGTCATTAAGCACATATCCATTCGTAGCACTATTCTTCAGATTAAGCCAAAGTGGTTCTCCATCACGTATATTCGTAGCATACTGACAGCCATCAAAAGCAATCCACGCATAATAACGAGCTTCCCGACCGGCATTAAACTTGATAATGTCATTCTTTACGTCTTCCTTATCAATATCATCTCTCTCTAAAGCCGGACTTGAAGTACCCTCATAAAAGCGGGTATACCACTCGCTTTTATGATAGAAATCATTATCATCAGCAGGCAATTTCCCATTTTCCGTATAAAAACGCTGTACAGTGTTCAACGTCGGCGCATTAAAAGACCAACCACTCATTGAATGCCATGTAGTTCCGTTCGTCTTGATAATCTTTCTGGGGGCTTGCGAAATTACAGGCCAATAGTCCGTCGGTCCCATACGCTTCGTGTTCACTCCCCAAATAAGTTCGTTGTTTCCGTCGCTTTCGTTCGAAGCAACCAAATACTGGAACATACGAACACGTTCTTTAAATAACTCATTCTCCGGTGTATCTTCTTCTTTGCCGGGTATAAAAGGCAATGAAACTTTTTGTTTTTCAGCTATCGAATTGGCGGTTTCTATATCAAACAATTTATAACCCGCCTTATCGGCAGCTGTGAAAGCCTCCTGACATGCAGTCAACGCAGTTTCCCATTTTTTTCGTTCATATTGCGAACTTACCAGTTCATTTCCATATCCCGGAGTCTCGTATTTGCTGTTTTTCCAGCTCTTATCGTAGAACGAGCCATTCCATAAAGGAGAAGCGGCATAGAGTAATATACGGGCTTTAATGCACTTGCAAATAGTGGCATCAGCACGTCCCGCATCACTAAGTTCCCGTTTATCGGGAAGCAGATTGGCAGCCTGGTCAAGCTTTTTAGCAATGTATTCCACACAAGCATCATAGTGCGAACGTCCCGGCATCTCATTCTTAGTTATGTTAGGGTCCATCATTTCCGAAACGATAGGAATGGGGCCGTAAGTATTCAGCAATCGGAAATGGTAATATGCATCCAAAAAGTAACACTCGCCTTTGTATTCGTCTTTATCATCTTCTGTCACTCCGACCGGATTTAAGATATCAATCTGTTGTAGAAAACGATGTACTTGCCCTAATGCAGAATACCATGTATACCACATTCCGATACCATCTGTTGTATTAGCCGTACCAAACTGAATTTTCTGGCATTGCCCTGACCACGTCAGTGGATAAAGTGTCTCGTCCGAACCATTTTCAAGATAATTGATATTATATGTATGAAACTCCAGTATTGGAGCATAGCAGGAAAATAAAAATCCCAGTGTTGCAGCTTTGTCTGTCATCGTATCTTCCATATCCGGTTGTGCTGGCGGAATGACATCCAAGTAATTGCATGAGGAAAAACAGGCCAGGCAGGTTATACCGACAAAACCTGATTTTATAAATCGATTGGTATACTTTAAAATGTTCATATCTGAATTATTTTTATGAATTGTACAGTGTTAGAATGTAAGTTGTACTCCAAGATTGAAAGTACGTTGCAATGGGTAGGCATTCCATGCAAGCTCCGGATCCCACAATTTGAATGGGCTGAACACTGCAAGATTGTCTCCATTGAAATAAACACGGCAATGAGGGAATCTATAACCGAATTCCAGTGTCTTGAACCGTAAGAAATTAGCATTGCGCATCCAGAAGGAACTCTTCACAATATTATTCTGAATGTCACTGATGGTTGTTCCCAAGCGGGGATAAACCGCATTTGGATTCGGATTATCTACCGACCAGTGCCCATCGGCAATCCATTGCATCAAGTTGGTCGGCAGAGTTTGCCCCGAATGTCCGTCACCTCCTCCGCTTTGGAAAGGAGCATATCCCTCATTAATCATAATCTTACGTTTGGCAGAACCATTGAAGAATACGCCAAAATCAAACTTCTTATAAGTTAGATTTAAGCCAAAACCGTATTGAATATTGGGAATGTCTGCATAGGGAGAAAGCATTACTTGGTCTTGTTCCGTGATTTGTCCGTCACCGTTAATATCCCGATACTTGATATCACCCGGACGCAGGTTGTTACCTCCCAATTGTGACTGGTCAGCCCAGTTGTCTATCTCTTCCTGACTGCTGAATAAACCGTCGGCTAAATATCCGGTTAGTGTATTCAACGGTTTGCCAGTTTTCGTCTGCCATACATACGGATAGTCCGGTTCGTCGGCATATTCATATTTATTACGGTTGAAAGTAAAGTTTCCGCGGAAATCAACAAACCAGTTCTTACCGAATTGTTTATTCCAATTCAGGCTTATTTCCACACCTTTGTTGATTACTTCACCGATATTACTCCAAGGCGCATACCCTCCATATCCCAATAAGCTGGGGAAAGAAGCACGCTTCATCAGAATTCGGTCACGGTGGTCATAAAAATAATCAAACGTAAGATTCACTTGATCGAAAAATGAAATGTCAACTCCGACATTTAGTTTCTTCACACGCTCCCAACCCGCATTCTGTATGGCAAGAGTTTTGAATTCAGGTCCTTCACGGACAATCGTACTACCCGGCATACCGGTAGAGTATATTAATTTCTTGTCGTGAAACTCTTTTGCATCAGCATTAGGAGAGAAATTAATCTGATTGTAATAGAGGAAGTGAGGAGCATCCTTGTGGAACTGGTCGCTACCAACCAAACCGTAAGAACCTCTGACTTTCAAATGATTGATAGTCTTTGAAACCGGTTCCCAGAAATCTTCGTTACTTACCACCCATCCGAGAGACACGGCAGGGAAAAACTCGAATCGTGTGCCTGAAGCCAGACGTTCGGAACCGTTATATCCGAAGTTGAACTCTACAAGATATTTATTGGCATAGTCATAAGTGATACGGCCTGAATAACCTTGGTTACGATTAGGAAGTATGGAATTGCGATATTCACGCATCATGTACATTGCCATGGCGGTAAAGTTATGATATCCGAAACTACGTTTCCAGTCCAACCGTGCATCCAAATAGAAAGTCTGATCCTGTTCTTTTTTGTGATCGGACTCTTCAATAAAATATTTTCCGGTTTTCAATGTTTCCAAATCATACTCATTTGTTTCCGGATCGAAAGAGTTCGCTTTCATCTGATAATAGAAAGGGTCGATAGAACGTTTATATTTGGAGTATGAATAATTTTTAAAGTTAACCAATACCTTCGCGCTCAGTCCTTCAGTGATGAAATCTAATTTCTGGGCCACATTCAAAGAAGTGTTCATTGTATTATAATTGACTTCTTGAAACGACTTCAACATATTGGCATATGGGTTCTCACCATATACTCCCGGGATTAATACTACATTACCGAAACGAATATGACCTTTGTCCCCCTCTTGTGCCGGAAAAGCAGCAGGAAACGATACGGGATTGGTGGCCATCACACTTTTATACATATCAGCAGTAGAATACTCCGGACCATTACGATGTCCCATTTGTGTCATGATACGCAGGTCTACTGTTGTTGTATTGGATAATTTGTAGGAGATATTGTTCTGAAAATTATATTCCCACGTGTTGAAGTTAGTGTCATAGAAATAGTTCTTTGGCGTATTCATCAAACCTGTATCGTGGTTGGCCTGCAAGCTTAGGAAGTAGGTAACTCTTGAACCACCCCCCTGTACATTAACATTAGCACGTTGGTTAAAATTTCCTTTTTTAAATATAGTATCATACCAGTCCACGTTTGGATATGCGTACGGATTGATTCCATCTGCAGTGTATTGAATTTGGTCGGCATTATAAACGTCATCATAATCACGTGCCTGACGGGCTTCGTTAAACTTGCGCATGTAAGTAGGACCGTCTGCAAACTCAATACGATTCATTGGCTGGAAATAAGAAGCTTCCAACGACACGTTCACGGTTGCTTTCGTATTTTCAGAACCGCTTTTCGTTGTCACCAACATGACACCATTCGCACCCCGGTTACCATAAATAGCCGTTGCAGATGCATCTTTCAGTATGGTGAAACTTTCAATTGTTTCTGCCGGAATCGTGTTCAAGTCGCCGGATGAGATTTCCACTCCATTGAGCAAAATCAAAGGTGTGGCTACGCCACCGAACGTATTGATACCACGAATATAGAAATCGGAAGCTGCTCCCGGTTCACCACTATTCGTTTTTGCAACCACACCAGACAATTTACCGGCAAGGTTGTTGGTCAATGAAGAAGACGGAGCTTTCAGGACAGTACCTTTCACGCTGGCAATAGAACCTGTCACTGAGACTTTCTTCTGCGTACCGGCACCGATAATCACAACTTCATCCAATACTTCATTATCCGACACCATTTTAATCTGGATAACGCCCAAATCACCTACTATTACCGTCTGGCTCTTATAACCGATATAAGAACATTCCAATTCCGTTTTGTTAGTCACCTCTAATTTGAATTTACCATCAAGGTCGGTAATAGTACCTCGGTCACTACCTTTAACGCGGATATTAACCCCTACCAGTGACTCGCCACTGGTAGCATCAATCACAGTTCCATATAAAGTGCGTTTCAATGGAGCTTTGTTTTGCAAAACCTCTTGCACAGGAATACCACTATTCTCAGCCACGGCATCCAACGGATAACTGCCGAGAATACAAGCAAACAATGGCAAGGCAACCACCATTCTTTGCTTCTTTTTCAATGAATTTAAATCCATACTGAAAATTATTAAAGTTAACAATAGTTTTTTGATCATTTTATTTCATATAAAACCTGTCCGGTTCACGTCATTTAATCTGATCGAAAAAATATTTTGATAAATAATTAATTTACTCAATCACTCCCACATATCCTCCGTTGCGAACCATCTTCAACGTCAATGTAGAAGTAGAGCGAATCTCTGACTCCCACCTTATGTAATCCATCGCCGAACGGTCGGCATTCATGCCGTCGGCAAAGCCGGTCAGATGAAAATCCCTATTGGGAGAAAGGAAATCGAGGTTGACCGTGACAGTACGCGGCTCACCATTCGTAATAGCCCCCACGAACCACTTATCTCCACTCCGACGGGCAATGACTATATATTCGCCCAACTTGGCATCCAAAACTCTCGTCTCATCCCATACCACAGGAACACTGGCTATGAAATCCGTACAGGGACGTTCGCGATAATACAACGTAGGACTGTCCGCCAACATTTGCAGCCCGCTTTCAAATACTACATACAGTGCCATCTGATAGGCACGTGTCCCCGAAGCGGCAGGATTCCCATGCGTCCATATATCAAAATGGTTTTCTTCTGGGTGAACATTATTCATGGCTCCCGGAGTAAAATCCATCGGTCCTACAGTGTTACGGATGAAAGGCAGCCAAATGCTGTTCGCAGGATCGCAACGCTTGCCCATCTCCATACCTACCACTCCTTCGTACGAAAGCACATTGGGGTAACGGCACTCCAGTCCGGCAGGCTTGAAAGAACCATGGAAATCGATTACGAGTTTGTGTTTGGCTGCTTCTTTAGCTACACGCTCATAGAAATTCACCATCCACTGGTCGCTGCGTTCCATAAAATCTATCTTTAATCCTGCTACTCCCCATTCGGCATACTTGGCGAACAATTGGTCAAAATATTTTTCTACTGTAAGCCAACTCAGCCAAAGCAGAATCTTCACATTATGCTCTTTGGCATAGCGGATAACTTCCGGCAGATCGATTTCCGGATGAGGAGTCCAAGGATCACTGGCGGCTGCCATCCAAGCACCGTCCATCAATGTATATTCCAACCCCAACTCCGCTGCAAAGTCTATATAATATTTATAAGTCTGCGTATTGGCACCCACTCTGAAATCTACATCATAAATACGGGGATTCCACCATTCCCAACTTGATTTACCAGGTTTTACCCAACTATAATCGGCAAGTTCACAGGGTGCTGAGAGTTTATATACCATTTCATTCTCAACCAATACCTTTTCGTTTTTCGCAATCACGAAGAAACGCCAGGGGAAACTTCTTTTTCCTGACGTCCGGGCAATATACGAGGCTTCTTCCAAAATTTTGAATTTGTAATCATTATCGTCCTCGAAACGGACAGGACATTTGGGAAACAAGGCATACATTCCATTGTTACCTGTACTTTTCAGAAACATACAGGGATAATCGATAAGGTCGGCTTCCGATATCAGAATCTTACAACCAACGGGCGTTTCAAGCAATGCCGGCAAATAAGCCATGATATCATCCGTCCGGTAACTTTCCGTCTGCATACAGGTGTAAACAGACTCATAAGAAGTGGAGAAAGCATGTGCTTCGCCCAAACAGGCACGATAATCAGTAGGAAAGTTGATATTGAAATCTTCTCCGACTACTTCTATCGGACTTTTTCTATCAGTAATGAAACGATAGGCTACACCGTCATCAAAAACCCGAAATTCTACAGTATAATCTCCTGCCATATTCATGCGCAAATAATTATAATGATTGCGCACCGTTTCATTTTTCAGGGGAATCTCCCGCTTCCTGCTTTCATCCACCGTGCCTTTCCGCACTTTTCTCAGCACAGGTTTTACTCCCAATGTACCATCGGAAAGGGTCATCCCCATCGTACACCTATCTAATAATATATCATCACCGGTAAAGACTGAATAATAAATCTTATCTTTCAGCTCGATGCTGACTTTTACAGTACTATCGGGAGAATATACGTTCAGTACTTTCCCGTAGACAGCACCGCTGACTGCAAGTTGAATGAGCACACCTATCGCTCCAATGAGTATCTTCTTCATTTTATCGAAATTTTCATCAACATAACTTAATTTTAATGTTTGCAAAATACGATATTTAAATTTGCAAGATAGGCGATTATTTTACCTAAAAAAGACAAAATTCTGCCTTTTGTATATTCTCCGCTATACTCAAAATTCCCCTTCACAAGCCTTCCACCCCTACTCTTATCTGCAAATCCGTTTGGCAGAATTTTAGCCTTTATAGGCAAAATTTTAGCCTTTATAATCCTAGGCAATTTATACATTTGCACATTATTATATTTATAAAATTGCAAATTTCTTATGAGAACAATCACAAAAAACACATGGAGAAATTTCTGTATGGCGGCAGCTATGACAGCAATTTACTCATGTACCCCGTCCACTCAAAAAGTAGACGGACAAACAGAAAAACAAGATGACTATTATGTGGCAGCTTATATCTGGCCGTCATGCCACAACGACCCTATGGGACAAGACACTCTATGGGGAGAAGGCATCGGTGAATGGGAAGTCATCAAAAAAGGTAATCCCCGTTTCGAAGGACACTACCAGCCGAAGGTACCTTTGTGGGGATATGAAATGGATGATGACACACAAGTCATGGAGAAATGGATTGATGTGGCAACCGCCCATGGCATCAATATGTTTATCTTCGACTGGTACTGGTATGATGGACAGCCTTTTCTGGAAAGCACCGTCAACAACGGATTCCTGAAAGCCAAGAACAATGAGAAAATGAAATTCTACCTGATGTGGGCCAATCACCACGTGGCACACAATTATTGGAATGTACACCGATACAAGGATGACAAATCGCGTTTATGGAACGGTACGGTAGACTGGGATAACTTCAAAATCATCGTAGAACGGGTGATACGCCAATATTTCCACAAGCCAAACTATTTCAAGATAGACGGTTGCCCGGTATTTTCCATTTTCGGTTACTACGAATTGCGCGAGAACTTCGGTGATGCCAAAGGAGTGAAGAAGGCGATGGATTACTTCAGAGAAGAGGTGAAAAAAGCCGGATTCCCGGATTTACATCTCCAGCTTATCGGTGATGGTTTCCCCTTCCCCGAATTTATGGAAATGGTGGCTACGGTAGGCGTCAACAGTGTAACAAAATACAACTGGGGATGGCCTTTCGAAGAAGACTATATATCATGGGGAACAAAAGCCATGCAACGCCGGGAACAGTGGACGCAAGCACTGGATTCGCTCGGAGTTCCTTTCTTCCCGAATGCATCTATCGGTTGGGATGATTCCCCCCGATTCCCGAACAAAAAAGCCGATGAAATCGTGCATTATAACGATTCGCCCGAAAGTTTTGCTGCTTTCTTGCAAAAGACGAAAGAGTACGTAGACCAACGCCCTGGACGTCCCAAACTGATTACAATCAACTCTTGGAACGAATGGGTGGAAGGCAGCTATCTCCTGCCCGATATGAAGAACGGTTTCGGTTATCTGAACGCCGTAAAACGAGTGATGAACGGTGAATATGAGAATTTTGGAAATAAAAACTAATCAGTACTATATTATGATGAAACGAAAATTTGGAATGTTAGGACTCCTGTTTCTGTCGCTAACTTTCGGTGCATGCCAAGATAGCAATGAGAATGAAATAATTGAGCCGGAACCACAGCCACCTGTAGTTATGGGTAAGGACACGACATTAGAGTCACCTGATGGGGGGCTGAAAGTGGAAATTTCGACTGAAGGAAATATCACGTATACCGTCTCACACAATGGTGTAACAGTGGTAAACGCATCCCCCGTCTCCATGACACTGGACGACGGACAAACCTGGGGAAAAGGTTCTACTTTCATCGGTTCTACCAAAGAATCGGTCAACACAACCATTGATTCGCCGTTTTATATCCGCAAATCGGTGAATGATATCTACAATGAACTGACATTGCACTTCTCCGAAGAGTTCCGCATCGTGTTCAGAGCTTACAACGAAGGAATGGCTTACCACTTCGAATCAGAGCGGAAAAAGAATTTCAAGGTCCTATCGGAAGAAGTGGATTTCAGTTTCCCCTCCAGCTTCACTATGACAGCCGCTCTTAGTCCGGGAGCTACAGATACGTGGCAGAAAAACGCAAACAACAGCTACGAGAATTTCTATCAGTATGATATCAAGGAAATCTCCGGCGGATGCCAGTTGGCTATGTTGCCGTTGATGGTGAAATGCGAAGGGAAAATCTTGTGTATCGCTGAAGCGAATGTCAAAAACTACCCAAGTATGTTCATTCGCAAAATGCCGGGCAACCACTTGGCAGGTTATCAACAGGAACGTGTCAGAAGTGCCTATCGTGACGGTTCATACAAATGGCCTTCCGAATGGTATAAATATATTGCCAGTTGCGAGGGTTCCATGACATTCCCCTGGCGCATCCTCATGGTGATGGACAAGGAGTCACAGTTGCTGGACAACGACATGATATACAAATTGGCACCAGCACGCAGCAAATTGTTCGACACATCGTGGATTAAACCCGGCATGAGCACATGGGACTGGATGACAGCCTATTCTCTTGATGGAGTAGGTACTCCGGGTATCCATTTAGAAAATTATATATACCACATCAATTTTGCCAAAGAAATGGGTATCCCTTACATTACTATCGATGCAGGAAGTATCAATATGTGGGAAAACGATTTCTCTTATGATTCTTGCTTAAAAGATGTCATCGAACAGGCTAGAAAGAGTAACATAGGTGTATGGGTGTGGATGGAAGCGGCTTTCTTCTCCGATGTATTGGAGAAGGCAGGCAACAGCACGTTTGAATACATATTCAGAAGGCTGAGCAATGACGGTATCAAAGGTATAAAAATAGACTTCTTTGAACGTAGCGACCAAGAATATATTGACCTGCAATGGAAAATAGCGGAAATGGCAGCTAAATACAAACTCCTGCTCAATCTGCACAGTTCTCCTGTTCCCCACGGACTGCACCGTGCCTATCCGAACATACTTGCATACGAAGCAGTAAAAGGACAGGAACATCTGAAATATGAGGGCGGCAGAAATGGCGACTGGATAACTTATGACGTCACTTTCCCCTTCCTGCGCGGTATGGCAGGACCCACCGACTACACTGCGGGGCTGATGCGTAATGCTTCTCATAGCAAGTGGACAGTAAACCACGACCGTCCGATAAGCAAAGGTACCCGATGCCGACAAATAGCAGACTACATCATATTCTTCTCCGGATTAGGTACGCTGGCGGATAACATCACAACGTACGAGAAAGAGAAAGAATGTGCCCGATTCCTAGCTTCCATCCCCACCGTATGGGATGAGACAAAGGTACTGACCAGCAAATTAGGAGAGTATATATCCATTGCACGACAAAACGGTAAAGACTGGTTTGTAGGTGCACTGAATAATCGGACAGATTCGCGCAGTCTTACACTTGACCTTTCTTTCCTTGATTCAGGCACATACGAAGCTGAAATATTCAAAGACGGCGATAACGCCAACACGGATGCTACAAGCTACAAACGAGAGTTCATCACTATCTCCGATAGCCGTCAGTTATCAATAGAGATGAAGAATGGCGGCGGATTTGCAGCCCGTATCTACAAGAAATAAGTTGAACTTTAAATAACAAATTAAATAAGGTATATGAAGAGATTTATTTTTCTATTTTTTATATTGTGCGGTTTATTAACTGAAAGTTGCAGTAAAAACGATTCGCTGATAAACGAACCGCCAAAGGAGACTCCAGGCACAGACAATAAAGACGATGACGATGACAAAGAGGATACCTCCAATGGATTAAAAGTATTATGCTTGGGAAATTCCATCACACGGCATGAATACGCCCCAAGTATCGAATGGTTCTCTGCCTGGGGAATGGCAGCTTCGAAAGAAGAGAACGACTATTGCCATCAACTGGAGAGAATGTTGTGCCAACAGCGTCCCGGCTCAAAAGTGACTCCACTAAACATAGCCGATTGGGAGCGCAATCTGTCCATGAACCTGAATACATTGCTGGACCAGCATTGTAAAGACAAAGATGTCATAGTCATTCGTTTGGGAGAAAATGTAGAAGATAAGACGGCTTTTAAAACGGCAATAGGCCGGTTGGTGAGTTATTGCAAAAAACAAGCGAAGCATGTGTTTATTACCGGCTGTTTCTGGAAGGACGACGAGAAAGAGGCGGCTATCAAACAAGCGGCAACAGCTTATGGAATTCCTTATGTAGACCTTAGAGGAATCGACCAAGTGGGTGTCACTCGCCCTTCTACGGGAGATATTCTGTATGATTTAGACGGAAAACCTTATACGATAACGAAAGATTTCATTATAGCCCATCCCAATGATAAAGGCATGAAAAGAATAGCGGAGGAAATTATGAAAGCGTTCTTACTTCATATCAAAGACGACGACACAGCACCCAGCTATGCCGCACGTTCGTTCACATTAGATAATCCTCAAACTTTCGTTTTTCTACCTGCCTCCCACACTTCTACGGGACGAGCCGTTGTGGTATGCCCCGGTGGCGGATACGGGTATTGCAAACCGGAAGACAATTATGAAGGGAATGGCTGGGCTTCATTCTTCAACGAACGGGGAATTGCCTTAATTGTGGTAAAATATACACTTCCCGCAGGTAACTGCCAATTGCCGATCGCTGATGCGGAAACAACCATAAAGCGTGTTCGCGAACATGCGAAAGAATGGTATGTCAACATAGATGATGTGGGAATTATGGGATTCTCCGCAGGGGGGCACTTAGCTTCAACTATTGCCACTCACTCCATAGGAGATGCACATCCCAACTTCCAGATCCTATTCTATCCGGTTATTACAATGGGAGCCCAAGGGCATGCATGGTCACGTGAAAACTTCCTGGGTAAAAACCCTTCAACGGCACAAATGGAACTTTATTCTAACGAGAAACAAGTAAAAACTGACACACCACGTGCTTTCATTACATTCACCGAAGATGACACGGAAGTTCCTCCCACCGTAAACGGCAAAGCCTACTATCAGGCATTGATAAATAAAGGAATACCTGCAAAATTAGTCAGCTGGCAAAGCAGCAACGGATGGGGCGCCGGACATGGATGGGGAAATTTGGGCTCTTTTGTACACCATGAGGAATTAATGTCTCAACTTTCAGACTGGTTGAAGTCGTTTTAAAAAGTAAAAAATAATATATGAAAAAGAACAATTTATGTTTGTCTGTCTTATTGTCCGGCTGCGTGCTATGCAGTTGCAACGGACAGCGATGGACGGAATCCGTTGAAGACGGATATCATCTGATAACGCAAAAAGACGGTGCCACATTGGGATACAGCCCGATGTCAGGAATCACCATTATCCAACAGGACGGCTACGCATTCAAAGACTTGAACCGCAACGGCCGACTGGACGTGTATGAAGACTGGCGGCAACCGATAGATGCGCGTGTGGCGGACTTGACCGCCCAACTCAGCATGGAAGACATCGCAGGGCTTATGCTGTACAGCAGCCATCAGACCATCCCCGTGAACAGAAACGTCTACAACGGCAAAACGCACACCGAAAGCGGTATGTCTGCTTGGGAACTGACCGATGAACAAAAGACGTTTCTCGAGAAAGACGGAGTACGCCACGTGCTTATCACCTCTGTGGAAAGCCCGGAAACGGCTGCCCGTTGGAACAATGCGGCACAAGGTTATGTGGAAGGTCTGG
>OGXA01000788.1_pt1 | contig 27345 bp, 20 predicted proteins | sample 1576171 | NCBI WGS metagenome assembly OGXA01 (sample SAMEA3541587, study PRJEB24748) | human gut metagenome | biome: human gut; feature: human-associated habitat; material: faeces | place: China | collected 2012 | reverse complement strand
CAAGATCAAAGTAGTCTAAAGTGCCTTCAGGAAGAAGAAGGCGATAACCGTTTAATTCCATAATCAATTAATTTGTAGACAAAGATAACAATTTATAAATTTACTCCTCAGGTTTTTACATTAACCCTAGATAATCTGATAGCCACCGCACGAAGAATAAGATAGCAGTCTATTTTTTTTGGGGGGCCAGCCTGTTACGCCGTGACTATGGTGATAAAGAAAGCAAGATTATTGAAAATACAGTGGGAAATATTTTTCTGGTCAGGTGGTTTCAGAAACAGCTAAAACACTTTCAGATTGTTTCGGAAAGGTCTTACAAAAACGGAAAGCATAACTATTAACCGGAATAATAAATCAATCTCTATCAGTACGCAGATGGATAGTCTGATACCACCCAGCAAAATATCCAATCTTACTCAGGGGATGTTTGTAGATGCAGTAAGTGATAATTTTGATGAACGAATCAAGCAGAAAATCTTCCATGCAGAACTTGTGATGGATTCCGCCAAAGTTTCTGCTGAAATGAAAACATATAAGAAAATTCCCGTCATTGCCGAATTTATCGACAGTGATGGGAAAGATATTCTTCATGGGACTATTGAAAGCAACTATCATAGGGGTAAGTAGGAGATTATTGCTATGGTTGAGTCTAAAATAGGACGGGTAAAAACAGAAGCCAAGTTTCCTAAATTATATAATATAGAGTAATAATTCTTAAACTGATATTTGTATCTTTCAAATTGCTGTTTTTCAGCAATTAAACTTTTAAAGTATCAAAACCAATGTTGTTTTTTATATTTTGAGCTATATTTATGATAAAATAATAGCTTTATTTGTTTGTATAGAATTGTTTTTGTTCTTTTGTAGAAAAAGAAACGAAAATGGGATTAGTTATATTAGAGAAGAAAGAGCCAATAAAAAAGCTTAAGTGTACTTTGCAAAAATCAGGTCGTTTGGCTTTTCCTGAATTTACGTCAAAATATTTAGGTATTAGCTTAGGAAAATACTTTCAGTTTTCAACTGATCAAGCTAAAGAGTTATATATTATAATAAATTCAGATTTTGGTGATAAGAAGTCTTATAAAATATATAAATCAGGACTATATTATTATGTTCTAGCAAACTTTATTTTTATAAGATTAGGATATAAATCTGATGATTCTTCAATAATCTTTGATTAAAAAAGAGCCAGAGTGCAAAGATTTACAAGTATATAAACTAATTCCTATATTATAATCTAAAAAGTAGATTTAATGGTAAATTTTAATATAGATATAAGTGAAACTGAAATAATTGGCTACGATAAATATTTATTGGACTCATTATTAATAGATAGAAGTAAAAGTTTATTTTATAATAAGACTTGTAATATAATTTGGGCTACAGATAACTATTCTCCATTAGGTGAGGGTTTTAAAATCGATGATCCAATATTATCTAATAATATTATAAACGAATATGGTCTTATCATCAGACCTAGAGTAAAAAAAACAAAAACTGAGCAAGTTGCTAGAGCTCGAAATAAAGCTGAAGTTTTTACACCTTCATGGTTATGTAATAAACAAAATAATTTAGTAGATGAAAATTGGTTTGGAGAAAAATTTCTATTTAATAAAGAAATAAATTATTCATGGGATACAAATAATAAAAAAATAAAATTTCCAACTAAGGATGGGAAATTGTGGACTGATTATGTTTTAAGTACAAGACTTGAAATATCCTGTGGAGAAGCACCATATTTAGTTAGTAGATATGATACAATAACAGGACAACCCATAAATATTATTGACAGAATAGGAATTCTTGATAGAAAAATACGTGTGATTAATGAAAATACCTATACTGAAAATGATTGGATGTATTGGGTATTGAAAGCATATCAAAGTATTTATGGTTTCGAATTACAAGGAGATAATCTATTATTGGCAAGAGAAAATTTACTTTATACTTTTGGGGATTATTATAAAGAAAGGTTCAATAAACAACCTGAAATAGAACAATGTAGAAATATAGCGGATATTATATCATGGAATATTTGGCAAATGGATGCACTTACATGTCTTGTGCCACACACCTGTCATGAGATTATAATTGAACATCATGATATTTTCTCAACAACAAAGACAACAGAACAATGTCCTGGTTGCAAAAAAAATTCACTTAAAGAGCATAATGGAATATATTGTTTAGTAAAAGATTGGAAAACTGGAAAAATAACAAAATTTGTAGACTCATTATAATATGAATAATAAAATTTCAAATATAGATTCAAGCATCTTAGATGATTTAATTACAGGGAGAGTCGAACCGTATATTTATGCTTTTTCTACTAATACTATTCCCAACTATTTAAAAGTCGGAGATACATATAGACCGGTAGATACACGTATAAATGAATGGAAAAAGTTGTTTCCTAATTTGGTTAAAGAGTTTTCAGCACCAGCTAGAATTGATAATAATACTATTTTTAGAGATTATACAGTTCATTCTTTTTTAATTGATGAAAGAGGTAGAGAACGACTTTTACCAAGTACATATTCCAATATCGTTTATTATTCTAAAGAGTTTTTTAAAAATGCAACAATAAAAGATTTGAATGATGCTATTATAGATATTCAAAAAAGTGCAAGTGAAAATTCAGGAAAATATCAACTGTACACAACAAAGCGTCTACCAATTCCTTTTATATATAAAAGGAATTTAAATTATGCTCCTCGTCCAAATCAGGTGGCTACGATTAGCAATTTTAAGAACGCTGTAAATTCTGGTTGTACAAATCTTCTTATGTATGCTGTTATGAGATTCGGAAAATCGTTTACAGCTATATGTTGTGCTTTAGAAATACAAGTCTCATTAATTTTGATTGTTTCAGCAAAAGCGGATGTTAAAAATGAATGGAAAAAGACGGTTGAAAGCCATTTAAATTTTAAAGATTACATTTTCTGTGATACAGATACATTAAAAACTGAAAATAATTATGTATCAGCAAATTTAAAACAAGGAAGAAAAATTGTTTTATTTTTAACTTTACAAGATTTACAAGGTCAAGAAACAAAAAATCATCATAAAGATGTTTTTTCATGCAATATTGACTTACTTATAGTTGATGAAACACACTATGGTGCTAGAGCTGAAGAGTATGGAAGAGTTTTATTAGATAGTAATTTGACAAAAAAGGAGATTGAAAATGAATTACAAGAAATAGATTGTTCTGAACAATATTCTTGTGAAGAATTAAAACAACTTAAAAGTAAAATTAGACTTCACTTATCTGCTACTCCTTATAGAATATTGATGGGAAGTGAATTTACTAAAAAAGATATAATATCTTTTTGTCAATTCACTGATATTGTAGATGAGCAGGAAAAATGGGATAATGAGCATATTTTAGGCGACAATACAAAAGAATGGGATAATCCATATTATGGATTTCCACAAATGATAAGATTCGCTTTTCATCCAAGTAAGTTAGCTAGAAAGAAGATTGAGGAGTTAAAGAAAAATGGACAATCTACATCTCTCTCAGATATATTTAGACCAAAAGCATTAATAAAAACAAGAGGCAACTCTTATAAACTTTTTAAACATCAAGAAGCAGTTCTAGATCTTATGCAAGTTATTGATGGAAGCAAACAAGATGACGAAGTACTTGGATTTCTTGACTATGAAAAAATTAAAGAAGGTCAGATGTGCCGTCATATTGTTTGTGTTTTACCATTTAGAGCCTCATGTGATGCTTTGGAATATCTAATACAAAATAATTTAGAGAAATTTAAGAATATATCAAAATATAAGATTTTAAATATTGCAGGTGTTGATGCATTAGATAAATTTCCTGAAATTAGTAATATAAAGAAATATATCACTAAATGTGAAATAGAAGGGAAAAAAACTATTACACTAACAGTTAATCGTATGTTAACTGGTAGCACTGTAGAAGAATGGGATACTATGCTTTATTTAAAAAATTCGGTATCTCCCCAAGAATATGATCAATCTATTTTTAGACTACAGAATCAGTATATTAAATCGTATATTGATGAAAAAGGTGATGAAATTAAGTATAATATGAAGCCACAAACAATTCTAGCTGATTTTGATCCTGCTAGAATGTTTACATTGCAAGAGCTAAAATCTCAGTTTTATAATGTTAATACAGAACAAAATGGAAATTCTAGACTGGAAGAACGTCTAAGAAAAGAACTAGAGATATCACTTATAATAGTATTAAACAAGAATAAATTATCCCAAGTAACTCCATTTAATATACTTAATTTAGTTAGGCAGTATACAAAAGATAAAAGTGTTATTGATGAAGCGAATGAGATACCAATCGATTACAATATATTATCTAATGAATTAATTTTATCAGCAATACAGTTATTATCTCCTATAGATAGTTCTAAGGGACTAAACTTTATTCCAATAGAAGAGGAAGATGATGATTATGATGACCCAGATTCTTCAGGAAAGCCCCCAAACGAAAGTGATTCTGATGGTAAAAACAAAAAAGACGAAAATAAGTACGATGAACCTGATACTTTAAATAAGAAACTTTCTACATATTTTTCAATGATTTTATTCTTTGCATTTTTAACAGATTCAGAAGTTAAATCATTAGAAGACATCATTAGAGAATTGCCTAAAACAGAAGAGAACAAAAGAATAGGAAGGAATATAGGTTTACGTAAATCTGCTTTACAGGAAATACAAAATAAAATGTATCCTTTTATTTTGAGTAAGTTGGATTATAAAATCCAGAATATAAACTCATTAATGAGAGATAATACATTATTACCTATTGAACGGGCGAAAATTGCAATGAATAAATTCGAAAGGCTGTCCAGCTCTGAAATAGTGACACCAACAAACGTTGTCAAAAAAGTCGTGAATTTATTACCAATTGATAAATTTACTATAAAAAACAAAAATATTAGATATTGTATCAAAGCAAGGAGAATTCTCATGTATTCTATATAAAAAATTAGAAACAGCAATAAGAAATAATATATATATGCAATTGCAACCTCAAAGATTGCATATGAATTCACAGTTAAAATATATAACATTTTAGGATTACCTATTTCAAATGTTTTCAGTGAATTTAATTCTTATGATTTATTGGAAGACGAAAAATTTATATTAAAACTACAGAAAATGAATTTCGATATAGTTATTGGCAATCCTCCTTATCAATTGGAAGGTGCTTCTGGTGGAAATAATGATGCTCCTATTTATCAAATATTTGCTAAAATAGCAACATCTATTTCAACTCAATATGTATCATTAATAATAAAATCTGCTTGGTTTACTACTGGACGAGAAAATTTACTTAGGGATTTCAGACACCACATGCTTACATCTAGAACTGTAAGTAGACTTGTTGTATACCCAAATTCTAATATACTTTTTCCTGATGTAGAAATTAAAGGTGGATGTTGTTTTTATTTAGAAGATAAAAAATATAGGGGCAAATGTGAATATACATTAGTAAATAATGGAATTGAAGAAACTTCAATGAGAAAACTTGATGCATTTGATGTACTTATACGTGACCCAAAGGTTTCTACTATTATAGAAAAGATTGATGAAATTAGAAAGGAAAAAGGTTATGGTACTGTTGATACAATAATTTCTGCAGATACTCCTTTTGGCATTCCATCAAATCCTCGAACTAGTAAAAAAACACCCTGTAAAGTTTATGAGACAAAACAAAATAAAGATGATGTATTATTATATCATATACAGAATGGAAAAAGATTGATTGAGTATATGAGTATTAATGATATAAGAAAAAATGTACAAGATATACCTAAGTATAAAGTGTTTGTAACTGGTGCAGGTGGATCCGGAAATGATAAAAAAATATTAGGAAAACCTGTATTTGCTGAGAAAAATTCTATTTGTTCTCAGTCATATCTTTATTCGGCATTTGAATCAAAAAAAGAAGCGGTAAATTTTGAAAAATATCTTAGAACAAAATTCTTAAGATTTATTGTTTCATCAATTAAAATAACTCAATCAGCTTCAAATAGAGTATATAGGTTTGTACCGCTAATTAATTTAAATAATGAAATTACTGATAAAAAATTATATAAACTCTTTAAATTAGCCCAAAATGAAATTAAAATAATAGAAAATTCAATAGATGTATTATGATTTGTGGCACTGTCCACAATTTTGTGTAAATGTAAACGGGATTCAGTTATAAGTTCTCTTATATCTGAATTCTGTTTTCAAACATAAGCATAAATTGGTTTATAATCAATCCCCAGTTAGTAATCGGCATTGTCTATTTCTTCTCAATCTCCATCAGAGCGAGGTATACCATTTTCTTCACAGCATCATTCGACGGGAATGAACGCTTTGATTTAGTGTACTTTCTGATTTTTCCATTCAGATTTTCTATGAGGTTTGTGGTGTAGATTATTTTCCTGATTTCCAATGGAAACTGGAAGAAAACAGTCAGGTCATCCCAGTTATTCCTCCATGAGAGGATGGCATAAGGGTACTTCCCTCCCCATTTCTTTTCCAGATTATCCAGTTCCACGGCAGCAGCCTCCTTGTTGGGCGCGTTATAGATGTTCTTCATATCGGCTGTAAACTCTTTCTTGTCCTTGTAAACGACATATTTACAGGAGTTCCTGATTTGATGTACAACACATATTTGCGTGGAAGACTGAGGAAATACGGCACGTATGGTGTCGGTAAACCCGTTCAGGTTGTCAGTGCAGGTAATCAGTATGTCCTGCACTCCGCGGGCCTTCAAATCTGTCAGGACACCCATCCAGAATGAAGAACTTTCTGATTTTCCCACCCACATGCCAAGGACTTCCTTCAAGCCGTTCTGTTTCAGACCGACACAGAGATAGACAGTCTTGTTGATGATTTTTCCGTTGTCACGAACCTTGAATACAATACCGTCCATCCAAACGATGAGATAGACAGGCTCCAAAGGGCGGTTCTGCCATTCCTGAGCAGCCTGGTTGACTTTGTTCGTGATGATGGAAATGGCTGATGTGGACAGTTCTATTTCATAGATTTCACGCATTTCCTCTTCAATGTCGGACACGCTCATTCCTTTGGCATATAGGGAGATAACAAGTTTTTCTATGGAAAGCCCACGACTCTCGTGTTTGGGAACAACTATGGGATTGAATTCACCGTTACGGTCACGGGGAATAGGTATGACCGCTTCACCGTGTTCAGTTTGGATTTTCTTGGGGTAGCTGCCGTTACGGGAATTACCGCTGTTATGACCGGAAACCGAATTCTTCTCATAACCCAGATGCGCATCCATCTCACCTTCAAGCATTTTCTCCAATACCTGCGCGTGTAACTGCTTCAGAAACTTGCTGACATCAGCTTCTGTCTTGAACTGGCTAAGGAACTCCTTACTTAATACCTCATCAGGCACTACATGATTCTTCTCTTTCATAATTTTCTTCATTTTGCAAAGCTATTAAATAAAAAATACGGAACCCATACTGAATCCCGTATTTTACATTTACACAAAATATTTTATAGTGCCTTTTATTATATAGATACCATGCCTTATATCTTCTCAATTCCTCTTTATGAATAATTTCAATATCATAATCATCTGTTGGGAAATTGAATAGACAGAACCTTGATGCGTTTTTAGTGTTAATGTACAAATTCCTACAAGCTATTACATGTGGACTTTCTACCATTTCATACATACCGTCATCCCTACGTATAGTCTTCATTCCTGAAAATTCCAACAGCAAATTATCCTTTTCGAGCACAATATCCAATAGGCCAATGCAAAGTTGCAAGTCTCTTGCCACTATAGGCATTTTATCCGAACGCGTACACTTTTTAAAGTATTCATACATTTCTATTATTTTCTTGCGCTCTATTTCCAATAAAAACGTATAATCCCAATCAAAATCCTTTTCTAAAAGCCTGCACCACGAATTAATCTTTGCACGTTTATAGTTGGACTCAGACCTATTTCTTCTCTGTTTCATATCTAATACTATTATTATTTGTTCTTACTTTCAGATAATCATATCTGAGCTTATATCAACTTAGATATAAAAGAAAGTAGGCACTGGAATACTTTTAACTAATCATTTCTTGTATAAAAAGCCCCGACGGAAGCCAGTGCGATAGGTTATTGAACTGGCTTTATTTGTTGTAATTCTGATTTCGATTCATTGTGCAATGTGTCTATTATAGTTCCAGTTCTACCTGTCTTATCTATTGCAGACTGGCTATAACCGCACAAAGAACAAATCAATATAAAATATGATACTATCACTATTATACCAACTATAAACCGACCAGTTTTACGGTAGTGTGTCCAACTTATCCTCTGAACTAACAATGGGGATACAAATAAATACGAAAAAGCAAATAGCAATAGTAATATGCCTAGCCCAATAGTATTAGTTATTAACTGATACAGATTAAGAGTAGTATTATTTATGAAAATATTCACAATTCCAAAAAGGAAAGTAATAGCAGCTATAAATATTGCTATCGAATCATAAGCCTTTTTATCTGAAGCTTTAATATCTTCTTTTATCTGTGTTATCTCTTTCCTTTCCATTGATAAATCACAACGAAACCTCAAATACTCCTTAGTCCTATTAAATTGTTCTAATCGTTCTTTCAATGTATTATAGTTAATATATCGAGCATAAGCCGAAGGCATAAACAGCCTAATAGACCCATCGCCTACACTACACATTGACTCTTCGAATGGTAATTGAAAAGGAAAAAACTGATGAGAACTACTCCAATCATAAGCCTCTTTGTATAAAAGAATAACCCGGTTAAGTTCCTCCAATTTATCTTCTATAAGTCTATTATCAAAATCATCTTTTCCAATATGTAGTTCAATACATCTAATAATTGCTTCAATAGCCTTCTCGTATGGATGGAAATTTTTCACTCCAGTCTTTGCCTGTATATGCTCTATATGCAGCAGTTTCTCTTTTATTTGCCTCAAATTAGGTTCACATTTTTGTATATAGAAAGAAAAACAACAATTGTGCAAGAAATTAAAAATAGAATTTAAAGAAAATTTATTATATTCTTCTACTGAATTAGCCGGACTTATAAATGCTTGTGTATCTCGTCTTATTTGATAAATATTAGAAAACTGATTTAACACAAACCACATCTTGTCAATATCGGATTTGTCTGTAAAATTCTGTTTGTAATATTTCATCAATAATACAAATGATTTCAGATTAGGATTTATTCCATTAATATCAGCCAACAATTCTTCTGCTTTAGATGCTGAATTGCATTCTTCTTTTACAAATTCATCATAAGACCCAATATTCATTTCCATTGGGAATATCAACTCAACAGCAGACTCAATATTATAATAGAAAGGAGTTTTCTTTATCTTACGTATGATAAAATGACATTTTTGGAGCAGTATTGATAAAATCGCTTTTCTTTCAGCGCTACCTTCACTCATATACTCCATTAATCTATTTCTAATTATAAGTATATCCTGAAATTCATCTTCATTTGCAGGAAATTGATAATCATAGATACATAGAGGTATAACAATTTCCGAAAATAATATAAGATCATTATCTGTCGCTTCTTCTTTCTTTAACCTGTAGAATCCGTATTTATATTTATCCTCTTCTGTATTAAATTTCTTTTTCGTGGCTATTATAAAAGAATTGTAACGTTTTAAGGAATTATAGATTGAGTAATTCAAATCTCTATAACTTGACAGCAACTTGTCTACTTTTTTGTTTCTTGATTCCGAAGGAGCATATTCCACCGCTGCTGTTTTTTCCAAAAAGCGATTTAATACATCAATAAAATTAGGAGTACCAATGTATTCACCACTAATAATAGATTTGCTCAATTGAATAAAGCACACCTCAAAAAAACTGTCTATTTGAGATTTTTTATCAAACAATACATTTTCATCTTCGCCATCTGGCAACCAAGATTCAGAAAAATCTGATAAAAATTGATTATAACATTGTTCTAATATGCTATGCATTATGCGTGATTTTACTCAAAGTATTTATTTCTATCGTTCCGAATTGAATCTACAGTCATTTTATAACTTGACATATCCATTAACTTAGCAAAATTTATAGACTGCTTCCAGCTTTCCCACTTATGTGTAATTTTCACCAAATCAAAAGCGTTCAATAAGATAAGATGTCTATTTTTCATTTTCAAAGCATCAATAGCATCCTTTACAAGACTATAATCATCCACATTGTAAAGTAATGTCACATTTTCTTTTTTAGTAATAGATCTTTCAGTTATAATATAAGATGGCAGTTTTTTATCTTGAATAGCATTATATATATCACTTTCCACAGGGCCATATGGCAATGCATGAAAATTATCAAAGATATCTAATAAATCCCTAGCACCTTCTTCCTTAGGAACTGCGGTCAAAAACAGAAGTTTGAGCATAGACAATTTAGAACAGTTCTCGAATCCTTTATTCTGCTCTTTATTCTCTTCATTATACCAATTCTCAAATAAGGATAACATATAATCAAATGCATATATCTTGCTCATAGTTCTTATTTATTTCATCATAATAACGCTGTTCTTGACTAATTATTACAAATTAAGAACACGAATAGTTTGATGTATTATGCAGTATTAGCACAAAACAGCACAATTATGCTGCAAAAGTAGCGTAATTTCTCAAAAGTGAGCATTATTTAGCTAATTAATTACTCAATAATGCTGCCAAACATACATACTTTATATATAGATATTACTTAAAAACACATCATTTCTACACCTTCATTTTCTCACTCAATCCCAGACTTCAGATTAAAGTCTACCACTGCAAAAGGTTATAACTCACCCCAACACCAACATACCATCCATCCGGATAACCATACCCAGCCTGCAAACCAAATCCCCACCGCTTCTTCTTCGGTTTAACAACCACCGAATGATAGATGTCATTCGTCACCGTCTGATACACAGTTCTTGGGAATATCTGTAAACTATCCAGCCGAGGGTCAACATATCCGCTCACCACAGCACGATACGAGCTGTCTCTATATATCACTTGCTTACGATGAAGCAAGGTATCACCTATCCGTGTCGTATCATCCGGCACGAAACGCCAGAACACAGCCATCGGTGCAGAGATAAGAACAGTATCTACCTTGACAACCGTCTTTATCTTCGTCTCTACACGAACTTCAGCCGGAGGCTGCTCATGCGGATGGAACCAAGCCGTCACACAAGCAATTGCCAGCAGTACAATTAATATCCACGGTAACTTTTTCATTCCTCGAACCTTAAATCGTTTATACGGTTCATCCACCCCCGTTTGAATTTATTGTTCGCCGGACGAGAACGGCATATATCCTCGATGAAATCGAACCGTGCAATCTTAATCATGTCGAACAACTCACGCGGGTTCCTGGCATTCACCGCAGCAATGGTCTTGGGACCTACTATTCCATCCACTGTTACACCAAGCAAACGTTGAGGTATCTTTATCCCATGCGCACCGGATGCCCACACCCAATCAACCAATATATTAGCAACTGATTGCGATTTAATATCGTCAGCTTTCCATCTGTCCCAATAATGCGGCTTGAGCACCCGGTTAACGACATCCTCACGGGTAAGCAGATGCAGGTCATCCACGTCTATATCACCATCACCATCTTTATCATATCCTACTTGTTTCCAAGTGGAAATAGTAACCCCCATATTCGTAGCCCCTCCCAAATCGTCAGGGTCATTTACAAAACCGCCTTCCCATTTGAAAATCCACGGCGCTAATTTATACACATTCGCCATTCTTATTTTCCTCCTTGATTTTTGGTTTTACATAAAAATACAATATATTTGCAAACGCCTTTGTTTAAACTTTAAGTTGTGTAGTATTAAGGGAAAGGGAGCCGTTGTGAAACACCTTCCTTTCCGCGAATCAGTAGCCGTTTTGCGGTTCTCTGTCACCGCATTTCTTCCTCTCACACCGTTTAAGCGCCAGTTCCAGTTTTAAGTCAGAATTAGCCTCCTTCAGTGTAAATAACTCATCCTGCACCTTACGGAGCCGGTCTGTCTGCTCCACAAACCGCTGTTCCTTCTCCGAAAGCTGCTTCTGCAGGAACTCGTTGTACTCCCGTAATGCCTTGAACTCCTCGACATCAGCATGCGCGTCCTCAATACGCGCGTTGGTCTTACGGGACATCCACCACTTGATAAGCTGCTTGATGCCCTCGATGCCACCGAGGGCGGTCATCAACATAACCCAATCATTCATATCCATTTCACCAATTCATTTAATAATCTACTAATAACCATTTCTTTGTCCGACACCGCACAAATGTACATCAGACGAAATCAAACAAGTTGTTGAATTACAATTTTCCACTGACATTCCGTGACAGCAAAAGTAATTGCTTCCACAACCTTGAAAAAGGACATAAAAAAAGAGCTCGATGACAACATAAGTTGCCACTAAGCTCTTGGTTATGAGGCAAAGATACTAATAAATAATGTAAAGCAAAACTCCTATGAGATATTTTTACCAGAGTATCTACCAAGACACGGTGGATGCACTGAGGGAAATTTTCAACCGGCTTAATCTCATCATTGACGGAATCGCTTGCGTGAGAATAGCTGACCCGGAAATATTGAGAATCTTGAAAGAGAAGCTGGATGTAGATAACATTGGTGCAATTAGTGAAGAGTATATAAAGAATCAGATTTCCATTACCAATGCGTGGTTCCAAGCAAACAAGTCAATCAAGACATTCGATGAATTTGGATTGATGAATGCCACGTTCGGAAGCGATGACATATTCGGGGATTGTTCTTCTTTGGAAAGCATTAGAATTCCTCATTCTATAGATAGCATACCGATTGGTTGTTTCAAGGGATGCGTTAAACTGAACAATGTTGTTCTACCGAAAGGGATAACCTTTATTCTGGCAGATTCATTTTCAGGCTGTTCTGCATTGAAAGAAATTTCTATTCTTGATACAGTAACACAAATAGAGGCAGGAGCATTCATGGGTACAAAACTTGAGAAGGTGGATTTACCTGAAAGTGTAACCGGCATAGGTTCGTCTGTATTCAATGGCTTGACTTCTTTGAAAATCATGATAATCAGGGGGCACGTAGTGAGAGGTGATGCTCCCAAAAACAACCTGTTCAAATGCTGGGAAAATTGTACGGGGTTGGAATCATTCGTCATGATGTCAGAAGCGCCTATGGAATTTGGATTCTGGATGATGAATGGCACTACATGCACAGTATATGTACCGGACACAGCAGTAAATACATATAAAGCAGCAAACGGTTGGAGTAGTTTGGCCAGTAGAATTCGACCGTTATCAGAGTATAAGGGTGAATTATAATAGAAAATTATACTGCGGTATCAAATTGGTAGAACCACTATTGGAACTCCCGGAACACTACGAAGAAGTGGATATGCCGGAGGGCTTTTCAGAGGAAATGCCACCAGAATAGCCTGAAAAGAACGGCGGAGAGAAAGTTTCTCCGCCGTTCTACTAATTTTCTACCATTTCACTTATTGGACGAATATATGCCGCCCACTTGCTCCAACCGGAAGCTGTCTTGTATGCACTAACTGATGTGTCCGGAACATAAATGTTGGGAATCTGGGGAGCATTGAGCAGTGTCCAGTAATCGGTCGACGGAGGTGTTGATGTTCGTATTATCAGGGTCTTTAACAGAGGACAATTCCCCATACCGGTCACCGACACGGCATTTTCCCCGATTTCCACACGGGTCAGTCGTGGCATATCCCCCAATCCGCTAATTGCTGTGACATGGGGCGGATATACGAATTCCGAAATTCCGGTGCCGCCGAAAGCGCCAGACTCAATAGTTGTCACTGTGTCAGGAATGGAAATTTCTTTCAACGCCCCACAATTGTAGAAAGCCTGCTTTGAAATAGTGTCGCACCCATTGCCTATTATGCATCTTTCCAGAGAGACGCATCCGTAAAAGTATTGGTATCTGATATTCCTGTTTTCCGGCAATTCGATACTTTGCAAAGACGTACATCCGGTAAACAGATTATTGGACGAGGTGGTGAAATTTAGCCACTTGAACTCATTGAACGAGACAATCCGCGTATTGTTTGCAAATGTGCCGGCATTGATTACCTGTTGAACGGCCGCTTCCTCTTCCGTTATATAGCCGTCCTTGTCGGCATCCCATATGCCAAGGCAGATGCGCCGGGCTTCCGCGTCCTTGAAATGAATGGCCGCTTCACCGACAAGTACCAGATTCAGTCTGTTGAATACACTTCTCAGTGCATCCACCGTGTCCTGGTAGTACTTGGAATGCACAGTAATGGTGCCTTCCAGTACCGGTATCGGGTCTTCGCCGGACAGTCCCTCGGCTGACAAGCCGGAGTAGCTGCCGTCGGAGAGGCGGGCGAGCATGTCGAGTGCGTCGGCCGTGTAATACTCCTCATTGAAACCTATTGCGCGGATATGTTTCAGCGCGTGGGCATCACCCTGCGGTTGCTGTGCCTCGATGACGTCAGACAGCAGTTTCATGGGCTGCAGCAAAGGACAGTTCTCCACCCAGAAGTCTGTCACATTCGGGGCGCACTGGCCGATGCGCAATCCACCGGTGGACAGCAGGGGGAAGTTCCTGAAGCCGATGTACTTGTTGTTTGCCGGATACTCGATGACTTCAAGACTGCCGCCTTCCGGAACCTTAATCTGGCTGAGATTGGTTCCGTCCGCATATATCTCACGGATATTCTGGCAGGCGCTCAGGTCAAGAGTACCCTGCAAGGTGGCAATGTTTGACAACAGGACTTTCTGTAGGCTGCCGCAGTCGGCAAGGGTAAGCCCGGTGATGGTGATGATGACGTTTTCGGTCTTGCTGCCCAGGATGAGCTCCGTCAGGCGCCGGCCACGGACCACCATGGTGCCGCTGACGTTCTTCCGGTGCCAGTCGCCGATGGAGAGCAGCCAGCTCGCCGCCTGGATGGCGTTCTGCTGGTCGGCAGAGCCGCCGAGGTCGATGGTCATCCGGCACACTTCACCGGCCTTGGTCCTTGCGCCCTGCACGATGCTGGTACCGTTTGCAATGGCCGGGTACATGTCGAATGCCGGGGTTATCTCGTAATCTATCAGGTCGCCTGCTGCACGCACGATGATGGTGTCCGTTCCGCTGTTTGAAAACAGACCGTAGCTGTATTTCGACATGATGTACATGATGCGCTTCTTCACCCAGGCGGTTTCGGCAGAGCAGAAGTCGCCATGCGATTGGGTGATAGGGTCGGTGTCGTTGGTATAAGAGCCGCTGTTGTAGGCTATCTTGGCTATCTCGTAGCGTTTGGCATCGGCGTTGACCAGCGTGGCCGGGAAATAGTTCTTGATGCCGAGATAATACTTCTTGTAGAAGGCATATACCTTGTCATAGGGAGTGCCCGAGGATTGTCCGCACAGGCTTTCCATGGCACTGAGCATCTTCCGCATGCCTGCCGCAATCTCGGCGCTGAATGCCAGTTCGAGCATGTTCCAGAATACGGATGTCTCGCCGTTCCAGATGGGCTGGCCGTTACTGTAAACATCGTGCATCTCGCAGTGGTAGGGCTTGCGGTCCTGACCCTGGTTGTCTATCGGGAAGATGGTGTCGGCATCGTCCAGGCGCCACCGCCACTTGCTGCCGGTAGTGCAGAAGTTATACGGATAGGTGTTCTTCGCCCGCTGGTCGGTTCCGGCCGTAAACTCCACGAAATTATGATGGAATACGGCGTCGCTGATGTCGAAGCAGTCGGGGATGGTAGCCCGGAAAAGCTGCTTCCTCGCATTGACGAACAGTTCATTCAGCTGGTCGGCCGTGAAGGCTGATAAATCACTGCTTAAATACTCTTTGAGCTGTGTCTTAAGGTTAATCTGCCCGGCCCCGATGTCCGAAGGGATGAATTTCCCTTCCGCCGCCTCATAGTAGTACAGATTGTAGAGGTCGGCATCGCCGGTCTTGGCAATCCAGTACTCATACCCCGTGCTCCGATATTCCGCAACAGAAGCATTCAGCTCCGCCAGCGTGCCGCCAAACGGACGGATGCGGTTGTTGCAGACATATACGGCGTTATAGGAATCTATCCACCTCTGCGCAGAGAGCGGTTCGGTCTCGTCGGCATTCAGCTCTCCGGCGTCGAAGTCCCAGCAATTGGTATCATTATATTGGAAGGCTTCCTCATCGGCATTGTACGCCCAGTATGACTTGCCGCGGTTCCAGGGCACACGGAACAGTGCCCCCAGCGGTGCGTTGTCCGAGCCCTCTACAGAGAGAAGTTCCGGGAAAGCCTCCGTATCATAACCGAAACAAAGGTCATCTCCCTTGTCCGGGCCGAACGTAAATTCTCCCATGCAAGTATATACATCCTGCCCTTCCTCGTTCACGGACTTCGAGAAGCCGATGAACGGTTCCTGATAGACGGCCACACGTATCTTCGGGTCGGCAGCCATCGCCTCGTTCTTCATGCCTGTCTCCTTGAAGAGGGCATCGTAGGCATCCACGCTGCCTGCCTTGTGGTCCTGCATGGAGCTCGCCCAGTTCTTCTTGGCGGTCAGGCGCCCGGACTTCGGAACGTTGTCGTACATCAGCACACAGTTCTTGTCCGTGGTACCGTCGGCATAGGTCGCGATGGAGGCTATCTTGTTTCCATCAGCGTCCTTCAGCCCTTTCATCTTAAATCTAATATTCCACTCCAGGTATTTTTTGGAAGATGTACCCTGGCCTTCCACCAGCAGATTGGTAAGCGTGAAGTTCCTCTCCGGCTTGTCCTTGAAGAAGACTTCCAGATTACCCGCCACGCCCGAAGGGTTCATCAGGTTCGGGAAAGGCTTGTCTACCACAAACACGTTGTACAGCAGCTTCGTGGCATTGAAGTCGATATTCACACCCTCACCGTCCAGCACGAGGTTGACGTTTTTCTCCGCAAGCTTCTCGTCGGTGGTCACCAGCTGGTTGATATAGTTCTTCTGTACGGCTTCCGAAGGCAATGCACTGTCGTAGACACGCAGCCCGTACAGGTAGAGGTTGGCATAATCGCTACCCAGCACAATCTTGCCGTCATTGCGGAAGTAGTCGTTGTTCTCGTAGGCATACTGCCGGTTCTTCTTGCCGTTGATGTAGATGGCCACAATGTTGAACCCTGCATTCCCGTAGGCATCGGGCATCACGACTACTGTCAGGCGGATACGCACACCGTTGTCTATAGGTACGTCCTGCGTCGAGCTCTCCTGCATGGACTGGGAGAAGAAGGATACGTTCTCGCCCGACACGCGCAGGCCTACGTTGTTATCCGCAATGGTGATGATGTCCTTGCTGGCATCCGAGGGATTCTCCACCTTGAAGTCGATTTCGATGGTCTTGCCCCGGCGGGCGGCTTCCGTGGCGAAGGGGCGGTAGTCTATCACGGCCCTGCTGCGGGCGAATATCTTCAGTGCCTTCACTCCGTCGGCGTCAGCCGCCCATCCGTCGTTGCTCCAGTTCAGGTTGCTCCACTCTACCGGTACGGCCGTCTTGTCCACCTCGTTGATGACGCTCCTGTAATTCGTCTGCGAGTTGGCACGGGTCCGAGGATTGATATAGAGTGCGGCGCCTGCCGTAGCCGAATAGCCCAGCGAGTTGTTCACCGGCAGGGCAATGGGTTCCGTCAAGGCATCCGCACCGTCCGTCACGCCGACTGTGACGCCGAAGTCGGCATCGTCATCCGTCTCCACCTCCATCGGGTAGGTGAAGGTGTTCCTTGCGTTCGCCACGATGGCGTCATTCTCGGAACTGTACACCTCCATGCCGCCTCTGGTGATGGAGAACCTTGCCTCGGTCAGTGCGGACGGACCGTCGTAGATGGCGTAGTCGAACACCGTGTTGTCCTGCCAGTTGGTGAGCTGTTCCGCCACGTTGTTCACGCACATAAGCTTCACGGCTTCGCTGGCCGTACGGATGCACATGATGTTGACCGATACGGATTTTGTCTGGATGGTATTGTCGGAGTTGGAAAGATAGAAACTCACGTTGTATACGCCCGTCGCTCCCGGATGCTCCAGCAAGTAGATATACGGAGTATCCAGATACACGGCTGTGCCTATCGCCTTGTCGTAGCTCTGGCTGTAGCCGTCGCCGGTGACGGTCAAGTGCAGCGTCTTGTTGATGTTGCCGTTGATTATCATCGGGATGTTGATGTCTCCGGAGAACGCCGTCCACCAGGCGAAGTTCGGGGCGCTGATGCCCAATGACGTGAGTTGCACGTTGTACGTCACCGGTGCGGTGGTCTTGTCGGTATTCTCCCCCTTGATGGAAATCTTCACGCTGTTGCTTCCTGATGACAGCCATTCGGCTATGTCCTGCCTGATGGATACGCCCGAAGAGACTTCCATCTGTTTCACCACGGTGAAGTCGGCATACTTGGCGCTCTTCATCATGATGGTGCACAGGCCGAGTTCTCCGGTAGACTTGTAGGGTTCGTCCAGGCTGTCGCGGTACTGCGAGACGAACGTAAAGTCAAGCACGCACTCCTCGCCGTACTGGGTGGCGAAGCCGAGCGAGGCCATGTTGTTCCGGACATATACGCTGTACATGGTTCCGGCACCTCCGGCCAGTTCGCGCACAGTCTGTTCAAGCGTCGCACCCGCCGCCCCGTCGAAGGCCGTACCCGGGTCGGTGCCGATGACAAGCTGCGCATTCCTCACTTCCTGCAGGGCGTTTTTCAAGCTCTGCATCGCCGCCTTGTTCGTCTCGAGGCTGTTGTCATTAACGCACTTGGCGAACTCGTTAATCTTTCCGACAAGCTCGTTCAGTTCCTCGGCCTTGAGGATGTTGCCACGAACGAAGTTTCTGTTTAATTTATCCATAACCTATCCTAATATATCGTTGTCATCAAGCCTGCTTGAGTCCAGTATGAAGTCTACAATCTCAATAACCTTGCCGCCACGCGCGGCAAGGGCGTGCATTATCAGGTTCGTCTCGAGCATGCCCGTGTCGGCCATGTCACTCTCGATACGGCTGATGACCGCATTCGTGGCACCTCCATCGTCACCGGTCACGCGCTTGCTCAAAACGAACCTGATGTAGCCCATGTCACTTGACGTTCAGTTGGTTGATAATTTCACGCTTCACTGCGGCTATGAGCCGGGAGTTCTTGACTACAAGCTCAAGGGCCTTGCTGTATCGTTCAGGAATCTCCACTGCATCCTTTGAATAGTAGATGCTTTTAGCTAAGTCCTCAAAGCCTATGTCCAGCAGGATACTGCCGTTGTACATCATTTCATTGCCGACGGTTTCCGCGGCGTCGAAGGTCTGTCTGCCGCCCTCGAATGAGGTCTGTGCCTCGATTTTCTTAAAGTTGATTTTCATCTGATTCTTGCTATATTACTTGTTTTTCATATTTCTACCCAAGTACTTCCACCATCAGAAGTCTTGAATACGCCTGAGTTGGATATTTTTAAACCGTGTCTTCCAGCTACGACATTCATTACATCATAAAAACGTCCGCCGGAGGAATCCTCCACGGTGACAAAAAGTCCGTCTGCACCAATATCCACATCGTAAGATGCGAATTGTGGCCCTCCTGCATGATTATACTGAATACCCTTAGAAAAATGCAAGCCGGAATTTGACAGCTTCATTGCCGGAATATCAATCGGATGCCAACCGGAAATATAGGAACCAAGACCTTCGTTGGTTATTTTGATACCCCCGATTGTACCGCTTATGGCTTCAATAGCCCCATTCTCTAATATCTTGAAATAACTGTTTGCCGTAACAATTCCTTCAAGACGTATCTGGTCGGCGCTCACCAGCGCATTGCTCTGGAACCTCCCGTCGGGCAGCTCGGTAACGAAAGCGGCTATATACGATTTCTTTACATAACCATCCGAAGCGGTTTTCTCTGCAAACATCTGCACAAGGTTTGATTCGGTGATGAGCCCCGACTTGTCGATGTTCGTGATATGCCCCGCCGCATCAAAACTCACCTTTTTAGACAGCAGCGAGTTGAAATCAGCCGTCGTCACCAGCCCGGAAGTGTTGATGTTCGTGATGTTTCCGGAGCCGTCGAAGTGGATGCCTTCAACCAGCGCGGCGATGGAGTCCTTTGTCACCTGGATGGCCGCCGTGTTCTCATCAGCCGTATCCTGCGCCCCCCGGGCAAGACAATAAGCGTCCCGGGCATCGCTGATACCCTGGTTGGCAAGCCTCGTAGCCTCGGCAATGCCATTTTCCGAATCCGTCACCGCAACCGTGATGCGGTCCCCCAGGTTCTCGATATAGGCAGTAGTTGCCGTGGAAGAAGGTTTCCAATGGCTGATGCTGAATGCTGCTCCTGCCGCCTTCGCAGTCTTGCATACGAGAGCATCATTCTTGTAAATAGTGGTGCCGTCATTGTACGTCGCGTTCACCCACATGTCTCCCACGTCGTAGGCATCTGCCACAGTGGGCTGCTGGGCAAATATACGCCGCTTGCTGTCCGCGGTGTCCTGGGCTCTGGCGGCATCCTCAAGGGCTTTCAGTGTCAAATGGTCGGTGATTTCTTCCCAAGCACCCGACTCGAACCGGTAGCCCTGCCCGGTAGCGGTGTTGTAGAACAGGTCCTGGTCGTGCATGGCCTTCAGCTCCGCAGTCGTCCATTCCGAAGCGGGAATGTTACTCAATGTAGGCTCATAGTCATAGAACCACATCGTGTACTCCTTGTCCGTCTGCTGCTTGATAATGTCGAGATTTACCTGCATGTCGTCAAGGGTCTTGTCCATGTCCTTACCCGTGGCCTGGTTGATAAACCTGGCGGTAATCTCGCTGAGCACCGTATTGAAGTCAATCAACGGTTCGGGCATCGTGTACGAGTTTATCCCATTGTATATGCGCACATAAGGCCCTCCGGCGGTAACGCTGTCCCATACAATGGCACCCTGTCGGCCCGTGTCCGTCCGGTTGCCGAGCTGCACGATGCTGTCTCCGGCAAGCGGGATGTCGCTGCCCGATGCACAGTCGTCCTTGGAGAGGTCTATGTAGTCGTCTCCCGTACCCGTCACGAGCCGCCAGTAGTAGTGGTTGCCCGATTTCAGGTTGAACGTCTCGCAGATGGCCTGGTCATCCTCCTGGAAGGTGTTGTACACGGTACGCCCCTCCGAATCAGTGGTCTTGAAATAGCAGCGCCAGTATGTGCCCTTGTCCTCCACGCGGTTGCAGATGATGCCGCCGCCGGTATTGTACTGCCTGCCCCCGACATAGGTGGACTGCTGCACCTGGATGTCCTCCACGCTCAGCTTCTTCCGGATGTCCACAAAGTCGATGTCGAGATGGTAGTTGCCGTCCGCGTCCCGGTAGATGCCGAAACCTGAGCCTCCGGCTGAGAAGTTCTCCGACACGAGGTCTTTCAGCAGCATGATTTCGTTCAGCGTTGCCGTGCCCTTCACGTTGATGCCCTCGATGAAGGTCATCAGTTTCTCGATGGTCTCGGCGATGTCCTTGCGCACGTAGCGGTCGTCGTTGTCGTTCTTGCTGCCTATAGGGTCAAGCTTGAAGTGCCTCTTCCCGTCGGTCTCCGGTATGCTGTCGTCCTTCGACAGCTTGTAGACGGCACCCCCGTTCTCAAGGGTCGACACGAGCTGTCCCGCATAGGGGAAATAGGCTTCGGCGTCGGTGTTCCTCGCGTATACGCGTGCGTCCTCTATGGTATCGAATACAGACGAGCTGTCGATAGGCCGGTACGTTGTCCTCTTGTATTGCAGCGCGAAGCTGCTTCCGTTTATCTTTACCATGTCAACTCGTTTTGAATGTGAATGTATCGGCATCGTTCGTGCCGTCGGTCCGTATCACCCACATGCGGTAATCCGTTGCCTGGCTTCCGTTAGCGCCTTCCACAGAGATGGAAGTGGGGCCGCTGCACACTCCGGTGTCTTCGATAAAATTACCGGGATATGCGGTCAGGGTGAGCTCGCTCACGGTTCCCTCAGGTATGCAGATTACGATTGTCTTCCACCGGCCGGCACTGAACTTGTAGCTGCCGGAGCCGGTGTACATGCCGCTTGATGACAACCCTCTGACTTGCGCTGAGGTTGTGGGAATAGAATCCACCACTCCGGCAAACCATTTGCGACGCACGTTTACGCTGATTTTGTCGGTAAGTGTTACAGCAGGAAGACTTCCATTTTGGGAAAATGATACGGAGGCAAGGTATGATTCGTTTTCCGTATACACGCCTGACAACTCCCTGACAGCCGTCCTTACCCCATTCATTTCAGCTCCGAATACAAGCAGATTCTCTTCCTTGTTATCAAAAAAAGCCTTGGTTATATCCCCATTCCCGTTTTTTGCCGCTTCATACGTTATTTTACCTTTATTAGAGCCGAACTCCATATCGTTAGCCGTAGAAAGTTTGCTTTTCAGTTCCGCGCCTTGTTCTTTAAACAGCATATTTCTAATGATATTCTCCCAGCTTGTCCCTTTCATGATTACATCGCCTTGTTTGTAATAGCCGACACTGGCAGTAGTTACCTGTATGTTCCCACTTGTTTCCTGGCTTGTAACGCTGTTTGAAAGTTTCTTGACAATGGAATCCAAAGAGGACTGGTTGTAAAGCTGCCCTTTCAAGGTAATGCTCTCTATTTTGCTTTCCAGTTCCCCGATACGTGAATAAGCAGCGGTTTCCCCGACAGTATATATAGGGGAATCATAAGGCAGGTCAAGGTTGAATTCAAATCCGATAATCCTTGACTGCCTTCCGTTCTCGAAATAGGCCTTGTTGATAAGATTGACCTTTTGACCGATGCTGTAGAGATTGTGCACTCCGTCCTCACTGTATGCGACATCCGACATCATCGTGCAGCCATAAGTACTCGGGTCCATTCTGGACTTTTCAACATGCTTTTCAGCTTCAGTTTTCAATTCCTGTTCGGCGGTAGATACAAGTCCTAATTCGGCTATCTTCGTACTGTCCCATCCGTATAATACATAAGTGTCACCTGCTTTAGGCTTGACCACATTGTCCGGAAGTTTGCGCCCGTAGTCTTCATTGGCGACAATCTCCCATAACTGCGCATCCACATTCCATGTACCGTCCTCATTCTTTTCTCCCTTTTCAAGCGGATTGAATTTGACGGCAAAGTCCATTCCGTTAAGGCTTCCTGATTGAAACACTACATGGAGTTCTTCACCTTCAAGTACGTAATCATACGAGAAATTGATACCTGTGTCAGTAAACCTGTAGAATGTTTCTGTAGTCTCGGTCCCATCTTCATTGTCAACCGTATCTTCATAGCTGGAGACTGCTGTAATCGTTCCTGTACGTCTAGGGTAGATGCTATCAAAGACAACCACCTGCTCGACGGCTTCCTCGGTAGTCATGTTAGGATAGGCGTCAATATACGGAATGCCGGAAGGAAGCATGAGCCTTCTTTGAACCACGCCATTGACTACCACCGACTCATCAACCGGGCGGTAGTTTGCCGGGATGTTTCTTGTAGAACCGAAAGCATAGATTCTCGTTGCGTAGGTTGATTGTGAGTCGGAACGTGACATCTTATCCACATTCTTTCCTATCTCAAAGTTAACGGCATCGCCAAACTCGCACCTTCCGAAATGGATAATGTTCTCGGTTATCCAGCACTCGCAATCCCATTTCTTCGCCATAGAGAAGCATGCGTCAAGGATGTTGACGTTGTCGTAACTCATCAACTGAGCCTTATTTTCTACCGTACCGTCAATAGAGAAAACAAAATCCTGTCCTTTGTATTTGTAACCAAGAGCTTTTAAATTTCTAAGGACTATACCGGCTTGGACATCAAGTGAAGCGGTGAGATTCCAGGACGCTTCCTGCCCGGCCACTTCGGGGGTATATTTAAAGATTTTGTTTTTCCATTTCCAGTAGTGGGCGTCAAGCTGCAACTCATAGTCGTAGCCTGCGTTATCGGTATTGAATACTGGCTTCTGCAAGTCGCACACCTCGAACAGCCCGAAGTCGCACTCCACGCATGAACCAAGTTTGAAGAATATAGGACTCTCCAAGGAGAACTTTAACGTGATGTAGTCCTCCTTCATAAGAGTAAACTTACGCTTGCAGCCTTCATTGGGAAGGGTAGTAAGCAGGATAGCACCGGATATGTCTTTGATGTCGATTTGTTCCACGTCTTCAAAGTTCGGAGATAAAAAAAAGAGTGCCCAATTTTGAGCACTCATATACGCAACAATCTCTCTATTGTTGGAATTTAATTTCTGTTTGCCGGATTCGGTTCGTTGAACTTGGCTGAAATTTTTCCGAAAGTTCGGTCTAAACTCTGTGCGTAAGTGACACTCTTGCCAGTATAAATAAGATGGTAAACTTCGCTACTATTAGCCGGGATTTGAATATCAATCTTGCCTTTATAAAGCTCATCGAAGAAAGCTTTTTTCTTTGATTGATAATCGGACTGGGAATTTCCTTCAATTGTAAAAGAAAGTGTTATTTCCCTCTCATCGACTTTAGGATTATTGATTATCACACGTTTTCCATGTTCTAACCGGGACTTATTCTCTATAAATTCTTTCATGGGTGATGATGCACCAAGTACATCAAGAAACCCATCTCCCATTCTCACACCCCATGTTGTATAAGCGTTTTCGCCATTAATTAATAATTCATTCATAGACTATAATTTTGCTGTATTCTTTTTAACTTCTGCTATATCTCTTTGCATCTGTTGAATAGGTTTGACGATTGCCCCTGTATTTTCTGAAATCTGTACCAATTCAAGATAGGATTGCGCTATCAAATCCCGCGTATCATCAGCAATATTTCTTGTTTCCGTATTTATGGAAAGTAGAGCATCTGCTTTTACTGTTAGTAGATTAAGTGATTGAGATTGAATGGTAGATTGATTCTTTATCTCTTCTCCTGCAATCTGCAATGCTGTAAACCTACCGCTTAATTCTCCTGCATCTTCATGTGTCATTTCAGTACCGAACCCTCTGGAAGTTGAAAGCTGGGATGTTGATTCTTGCGAAATCTTGTCATATCCGGTGGCTGCGGCAAGCTCGTCACGGAGCTTCATCGCTTCTTCAATGTAGCCCATATACTCGCTGTTCAACGCATTTCTTTCGGATTCCGTCAAAGAACCATCCTCCATACCCTTTGCAAACTTCTCATACCACTTCTTTAGCTTGTCCTGATAAAGTGTGCCTATCTGCTCGGAGAGCATAGCTTGCATGAAGTATTCCGAAACATCCTCGGCTGCATCTTTGGACGACGCTTTCATGTCCATAAGGGTATCTATGAAATTACTGTACACACCATCGAATGTGGTTTGTGTAAGCTGTTCGTTTATCTGATTATGGATTTCCTCAATACGTTCCTCCCCCTCGATAATCTTATCAAGATAATCTCTCACATCGCCATCTAATTTAGCCCAAAAAGTAGGTGCTTCTGACTTTAGTTTCTCCAACTGTTCAGTAGTCAGGTCAAACAATCCCGTCATGCGTCCGGTACCTATAAAATCCTTGGCGTCTTTGACAGACATATCGAGCGCTCTGGCGATGTCCTGCCAGTCGCTTGACGAGGTATTCTTTGCCATGCGCTTGCCAATGGAATGAGAACCGGCAGACGCACCGGAGTTTAATCGTTCACGCCCAAGTATTCTGTACGCCTCAATACTCTTGTTGACAAGTTCAAGAGCCTCTTTGCCTACCTTGTCCGCTTCTGCTCCGTAAGATGTGTTGATGTACTCCAGCTTCTTGTCTATCAGCTCATCCCATATCTCATTGAGTTTGTTATATTCCTCGACCATCTCATTATAGTGGGAATAATCGGCACCACCCAAACCCGGTATTAACCCTCCCAAAGAAATAACAGAAGTCAAAGCCCCTTTAACGGTTTGTAGACTACCGGTGATGATAGACATAGGCTTCATCAAGTCGATATTTCCAAGTCCGTTCAGCATCTCACCAAAACCGGACATTGTTCCTTCCATCCATTCAGGTGTTTTTATACCAAGCGTTTCCATGATACCGATAACTTGATTACCGGCATCGACATATTGCCCTATCTCATTAATTCCTTTATGTAAAGCATCCGTGGCTTCATATAGGGCTTTCTGCTTGCTGTTCTTTGCACTTTCAAGGGTGGCTTTGGCATTCTTCTTTTCTTCATCAGTACCTTCTTCCAAAGCTTTGTTATACGCTTTCTGTGCTTCACGCTGTGCATCCGTGACTTCTTTGAGGGATTTGAAAGAAATAGACATAGTTTCAAAAGAATCACGTTCTGAAACCTTATCATCAATCCGTTCAATAGCATCTACCAGTTCTTTAAGGCTTTCAGGAGATAAATCCTTTTGAGATGATATAAAGTCTTTAAGGTTCGCTTTCAACTTTTTCAAAGTATCAGTAGAAACCTTGTCAAGATTACCAAAGACTTGTTCCCAATTCATATTTTTCTTGAATTGTTCAGCATCAAGTTTGAATATATCTTCATTCTTGATTTCTGTACGCTTCTCAATGCTTCGGTCTATTTGGGCTATTTCACTGGCATCACCTTTGGTTTCCGCTTTCTTACGGGCTTCCTGTAATATTGAAATATCATCATTAAATTTCTTTTCAATGGCAAGACGTTCATCGGCATAAGACAAATAGCGCTCTGCCAAATCCTTATATATCTTTTCATTACTGATAATGGCTGTCTTGTATAGTTCATCATAATAGTTTTGCTCATCATCAGACAGCTTTATATCGGTGGCATTAAAAGACTTGCCTTTATTCTTCGGATTAGCTTCCCATGCAGCGCGAGCATCCTCAACTTTCTTCCGAAAAGCATCTTCTTTTTGTCGGTCAATAGCCTGCATCTCCTTTTCAAAGTTGAGTTCCATTTCAGCGATAGTCTTGGCAGAACCTTCATCCATAGCTTTGATTCGGGCTTCATCAACTTCCATCTGCAAATCTTCGGCAGAACGTTGCTGTTCTAATGATTGCTTATCAAGGAGGGCATTATATTCATCAGTCTGCTTACGAAGTTTCTCGGTTTGATTATCTTGTTTGGTTAATGAACTTCCGGTAATACCGCCCAAATCTTTATAGGCTTTCTCTTTTGATAGCATATCTTCACGGGCCTTTTTTACCTGTTCCGATGTTGCTTGTTGGTCTTTAAGTAATACTTCATAACCTTTCTTTGCCTTTTCCCAATCGGCTTTAGCTGCTGCAAGGTCTTGTTGGTAAGTAGTCTTATTCTTTTCGGTTTCAATACGGGTTTGTTTTGTTGATTTAGCCGTATCTATAAGATTTTTAATGTCTTTTACCTCATAAATTGTAGATACTAATTGAAAAGTGCACCGTATTTTAATTGAAAAGAGCTCCATCCATACTTGTTACAAAATTACATATAAG
>OGXA01000784.1_pt1 | contig 27447 bp, 22 predicted proteins | sample 1576171 | NCBI WGS metagenome assembly OGXA01 (sample SAMEA3541587, study PRJEB24748) | human gut metagenome | biome: human gut; feature: human-associated habitat; material: faeces | place: China | collected 2012 | reverse complement strand
TTAATTCCCGATATTCCGAATTGTGTTCCTGGAATACTTCAAGCAGCATTTTGGGAGTAGAGTGTTCTCCATAATAGATATTTTTTATAATATCTGCTGTAATAGGTTTACCGTCCTGCTCAAGTTCACGGTGAATTTGAAGGATTTTAGTTCTTATCGTATCAAGATAGTGGTTTATTTCTTGATACTTCTTTTCCCTGCCAATCGCGCATTCTTTTTGCGTATTCCATTTTGTAACATCTATACTTCGCTTGATTTGTACCTCTGCACGTTTTCCGTTTATTGTGATACGCATACAGATTGGTGCTTCTCCATTTTTTAGCAGCTTTGATTTCTTCAGGAAAAACAATACCGTAAAATAGTTTCTTTGCATTGCCATACTCTTCTTTTTTTGATGGTGTAAAAATACATGTTTTGAAAAGAGTTTGTTTTATGCAAAACGCAGAGAATCAGTGAAATATAATCCAATCAGGTGGACTTGTTTTTATGTGGAAATTAAGTCCACCTATTTCACCTCCAGTAAGATGCGGTATTCTGCTTCAATTTGCGGTATGGATAAAAAGAAAAACCGCTGATAATGATTGATTATCAGCGGTTTTCATTGTTTTGCTTTTTGTTTGAGTGATCCGCTTGGGGCTCGAACCCAAGACCCCAACATTAAAAGTGTTGTGCTCTCAAGACCTTTAAAAGCCTTGCCTACGGCTCTGCTTTCAAAGGTAACCGGCTGAGCTAACGAATCTTACGGTTGTCTTGTCTCTTTCAGATTTTATTGTTTCCTTTTTCGGTTTACATCATGGTTTACCTGATGGTTTAACTCTCCGATGAAATCCAAGATAAATTCAACATTAAATTAATAATCTCTTTGCAGCATTGAACTGCACCACAAAGTTAGTAAATATCATGCTGTTATGCAATGATTCTTTTTAATAGTTTTACTTTTGACTATCAGTTTTTTATCTATCTACTGATATAGTATATAATAGTACAGTGTAGCTTTCCCTCCACTAAAAAAGTATTCATATATTGTATTGCCATTGCATAATATAATAGCGGTATAGAAATCTGTAATGGGTATATAAGGCTATTTCTTCTCAAAAATCTACCTGCTGAAAAATCTACTCTTATTGTTTTGTGTTCTCTGCATTTATAAATATGCTTGTGTAACACATAGTTTTGTAGTTAATAAGATGTTTGTTTAGAACTGAAAAAAGCCAACTTATCCGTAATTGGGTAGGCTGGCTTTTTGTTTGTCCTTAAAAAAGGATTATTCCCACTTAAATGTATATATTTCCATACTTGTACCCCAGATGGATTCTGTCTTTTTTGTGCAATTCTCGATATATCCGTCTTCTTTAAAGGAGTAAGTATAATAAAAAATGCAATTACCATCGTACTTTTCTATGATTTTGCTTGGTAGGTGTTTGCTTCCTATTCCTATTAGTTCGGGGTGGGCTATTAGCAAGGGAGACGTGCTCTTCAATGTGTCTGCTTTCATGATTTCTGCAAACCATAGTGGATAATGTCCCATGGCCATTTCACCATTATATGAAACAATGGTACTATCAGGGTCAAAATAAGAACCTTCTCCATAGTGATATATCATTTGAGTGATTTTGTTATTATTCCAATTATATCTATATTCGGAATCTTTTCCCATATAACTTGCTTTATACGTGGATAATTGTTTAGAATTATTGTAAGTGAAATAGAGAGTGTTTTTGTATTGGCCGTTCTTTTTTTGAATATCTTTTATTAAACCCTTTTCAAGGGTATAGGTGGCCTCTGTGGTATAGTCTGTTCTTTCAAATATAATATTACCGCTCCAAATGTAATCGTATTGATGTATGTAAGTGGATGTTCCGTTAATTATAGTGACGATTGCAGAAGATAATTGCCCTTTCTCGTCATACTCAAAATCAATGGTAAGACCTTCACGGATGGCTTTCATCTGTGTCAGTTTCTTGGGAGGAGTAACTACTTCGTCTTTGTTTTCATCTTCATCGTCAGAACATGCAATGAAATTGCTTCCAATCATCGCGGTCAACAGGACTGCGCAAATAAATCTTAATGTTTTCATTTTGATAAATATTTTGGCGTTTGTAAATATGTTAGTAAGTCTCATTGAAAATAGCCCTAATGTCTTGGGCGAAATTGAGGTTTGCACCTGAATCATCCCTACCTCCCGAAGTAATACCAATAACTTCACCATAGATGTTTATCAAAGCACCTCCACTGCTCCCATGGTCAATAGGTGCGCTAATTTGAATAAAGTAGTCGGAGCGTTTCTGTGATATAAGTCCGTTGGATAGGGTATTTTCAAGTCCTCTTGGACTTCCAATAGCATAGACTTCATCGCCTATTTCATATCCTCTTTTGGTAACTGGAATATAATTAAAACTGTTTCCCTCCACCTTAAAGACTATATAATCATGCTGTTCGCTATAAGCCAAAACTTCTTGAACCTTATAAATATTTCCGTTGGATAACTTTATAATTTCCTCTCCCTTAAAACGTCCTTTGAAGACATGGTAGTTGCTGATTGCAATTCCGTCACTGCTGACAAAAAATCCCGAACCTTGCGAAATGCTCACATTGTCGCTTGTGTAAATCATAAAAACTGCCGACTTATATTTTCTGTAGATAGTCTTGGCTTTCATTTCTGTGTTGGAATTACTCAGTGCAATTTTTGACAGAGTTGAATGGCTCGCCCTCATTTCAGGAGCTACGGTTGGAGAAGCCATTGATGGGGTGGGAGTATAAGGTTGTGGTTTAGCACTCAAATTTGTGGAATAATATAAATTTGTATATTTTGTAGCAAATGGAATATCCGCCAGTACACCTATAAATCCTGTAAATAATAAATTCCACCAAATTGCACCACGCATTTTAGTTGAAGTAGAAATCGTTGTAGGATAGTAGCCATCTTTCTCAAAAGTTAACGTTGATTCTGCAATTTTACTCTTATAAGTACAAGGGGTAATGCCTATGTATTTTGTCCCTGCATAGACTTTTGCATTTTGTGGGTATGAATCAACGTGTATAGTCTGCTTTTTCCCAAGAATTGTAACGCAGCTACTTAATGTGAGTGTTCCTCCCAACAAAAGTACTGTTATTTTCAGATGGTTCATATAATCAATGCTCCATTATGCTGCCTCCCAATTCCCAGATGAAAGCGGTTAAAAATTTAAGGCGTGGGAACTTTGGCTTATTATCTCATTGAGGCTCTCTTTATCGTAAATCTTGTACGTTAAGAGTTCTGGACTGCCTTGACTGTATAATAAGCAAAGTCCACGCCCAATGATATAATATTCCTTGTCTAAAGGATATAAATATCACAGACGCGGACGTTCATTTGCCCATTATCCACAGTCAAGAATTGTCCAGATTCCAATGAGGGATAATATTGCTAAACGCCCTTTCGTTTTCTATGTCCTTCCAACCCCTAACACTTTAAGTAATTGGAATTGAGTGCAAAGTTAGCGAAAGGTTTTGAAAAGCCAAACTAAAAATTTGATGAATATAAAATTATATGTTCTAAAACATATCTGTAGTAAGTAATGGGGGAGTGTCAACTTATAAGCAGGTACTTTTTTTTGAACGGGGTCTATGAGAAGATTTCTTCCTGAAAAAAGTACCCACAGGTTCTACGGATAGAAAAATGAATCTCTCTTATGTATAATAAGGTGTATAGGTTTACCGTCCAACCAAGCAATCAATGAAACCAGTTCCTCTTCCTCATAACTTCATGGCGGTATAAAAAATTAAAGTGGGCGTATAAGTCGATAATTTTCAAAGTTCATACCTGCTGTCAGTTATAAAGGTCACAGATGGTTTTCGGATATGGTGGACAGGCGCGGCTGTTCAGAGCTTATAAACAGTTCCCAAAAATCGCACATGCCATAAACTACAAGCCATATTATGCCATTTAAAAAAGATAATTTTCTTACGCTTGCATCAATGCGGAACTAACTACGTTATCGCTATCTGTCTCGCTTGAAACTATGCCTTATCATATTTATATATAGCCATTATTTACAGTTCTTCTTACATTGTGGCTTTTGAAAGTTGCTGTATATTAGGGAACGGGACAAAGTTCTTTGTTTCTGAAAATTGCATGATAACAACAGAAATTTCAAACTTTGTCCCACCAATCAGAAACTCAAACAGTCATAAGTGTTTAACAGTTCTTCTTGTCTAAGTCCTAAGTATCTTTTAGTTATGCTTACAGAACTGTGATTAAACAGTTCCATCAGCTTAACTAAAGCCAATTCAGCATTTTCAGAGGATTCAAACACTTTCCTGCCAAAAGTCTTTCTAAGTGAATGAGTGGAAAAATGGTCTATCTTTAAATTGTACTTGCTTTTCAACTCTTTAAGTACAATGTTTATCCATTGGATAGAATAGACCTTGTTCTTGCCTTTTCCCGATAAAAAGCAAAGCTCATTCAAGTTCTGAATATCCAAAGCAGTATAACAGTCTTTAATGTGTTTCTGAAACTCCTTATTAATTCTCACTTCCCTGCGTTTGCTTGTTTTCTTTTCAGTAATGGTAAACTTTGCATCCTTATTCAGAAGCATTTCCCAAGTAAGTTGCAACAGGTCAGAAATGCGTAAACCAAAGAATATGCCACACCCAACAAGCAGGCTTATTCTATAATTTTTATCCCTATATAACTTTCTTACCAAGTTTGTGGCACTGTCCCATTGCAGGCAGTCACTTGTTGTATAGCTGTTCTTCAAACTCATATTGTTTCAATTTTGTGGGTTTAACAATAAAAGTGAAAGTAAATTCGGAAATCATTTTGTAATAGTCTGATTCTCAAATTACTTTCACTTCTATGAAAAAGTGTAACTATGATTGTATATAAATAAAGATGGATAAAATCAGTATCAGCAAAAAAGGATTGATGACACCAATTATTATCAGCAGGAGAACGACCAACGTTCCCCATAATATCAATTTCCCATCATCTTCCATCTTGTAGTATTTTAAAGTGGTCAAAAAAGAAAGGACACCTGAATAAACAGATGTCCTCCCGTTAATTAGTCAATAAACCAACTGTAACGCCCGTCCCCGTGCAAGGCCGCGTTGATGCCCGTGGCTATTTCAGTGGCGTTATAGGCTCTGTCCAAGAAAGAATCTATATAACTGCTTTTGTTTGCCCCAGTAAGGAGGTTGTAGAACTTCCACATGGACAGCCCGTTGTCCGAACACCTGAAATTCACGTCCTGAAAGTAGGCTTTTGCCACGCTGTTAATCTGCGTGTCGGTAATAAGCAGCCTTGGGACGCTTTTCTGGTAACCTTGTGGTAGGCACTGGTAAAGTCTCATCTTTCCAATGGCTTGTGCAAATTGGTGCTCACTTAAATGGCTGTTTCCAAGGGTCTGCATCAAATGGATGTGCTTTGCAGGATTGTAGGCATGGAACATTTCCAAGACGGAGCGGAACAAGTCCCCCGTGTTTGAAACCTCCAAGCAACTTAGATAGCCATCAGTTGATACACACATATTGCAGCAAACCATGTTTTTAAATCCAATGAAGACCTTGAATTTCTCCACGGTTTTCTTGCTGTAAAGGTTCATGTGGTTGTAAGCACGCACCCCGCCTATTGAAAGTGTGAGCTTGTTCCCCTCCACCGTTTCATGGATGGTGGGGACTTCAATGCAGAACATCATCCTTTCAAAGTACTGCGTCTTGTCACTCTCTAAAAGTTGGTTTGCAGGCTTGTGGATGGCTTCAGGAATCCTCCCCTTGACGATGTGGTTTACCCTGATTTCAGGGTTTTCAATTCTTTCCCCTGTAAAGAAAGAGTTTGCCGCCTCCCACACCGTTTCAATGAATGCGTTGTGTGAGATGGTCAGTTCATTGTCCTTGCTGAACACGGGGACAATGCAGTCACTTTTGAGGTGTTGCAGGTCAATTTCCATGGTGTTGGCCTCAATAAAGTGGTTAGCCCTTTCAGGCTTTACGGTTTCTTCAATGATGGTGGCCTCTTCTGCAAAATCACTCCATCCCATTCCCTTTTTTGCCTTTGCAGGCATGATAACTAAATTTGTCATAATGATAAAAGTTTAAATGATTAATAATTCTTTTTATATCAATGTATGGAGGGGGACTATTGGAGGTTGTGGACACGTAAGGCAGACACTCTTATATATTTTAGGTGACAGGTTGAATGGGGAGGGGGATTTCCGTATTAAGTACCTTATATACCTGTTCTCTTGACTTTTAGCCAAACTGCATATAAGATGATTCTTTAATCAGATAGTCTTTTTAATGTCATTGGCTATATGTGACATATTATAAAGTATAGGCTATATAACTCTCATTAGAGTGGAAATTTTCAGAAAGTCAGAATCGGGAAAATGTACGGCTGTGGTTCTGCGCCAAAATAAAAGCCGCAAGACTATCCTGCGGCTGTCTATTATCAGTTAGTAAGAAAATTACCCTGTTTCATTAGTTATTAAGGTTGATAGGGACATTTTACTTAATTTCTGTATCGGGTATAGAAAGACAAGAAAATGAGATTTTGTCCCAATTAATTAAACTAATTCCGAAATTAATTGGTAACCTCTTATATTGCCCGATTTAAACGGAACTGTTTGGTAATAGAGCTTAATAAGTTTAGGTTCTATATCTTCTTCGGGGTGCATGTTCAATATCTCATATATTCTCGTCAATTCATTAACTATTTTCTCATTGGAATATCTGTTGCCAACCTTGAATATATTCTTGACCAGTCTGACAAGCTTGTTTCCCTTGCGTTGTGTGAGAATCATTTCCTCCCTGATTTTCCTTTCGGAATAGTTAAGTTTTTCTATCCTCTCTTTGCCCAAGGTCTCAAACGCTTCCACAATGAAAGGGTCAATCTTCCGCATATCATTGATATAGTCTAAGGCGTATTCAGAATAGGGAGTTTCCATTTCACCAAGTTGCTGTACTATTCTTCTGCGCTTGTCTTTTACCGAGCGTGCAGCCTTGATAATCTTTAACTTCTCGTCATTCTCATTATATCCGCAATTCTCAAATGTGGGATTGAAGAAATGGCAGTCATTGTACCAGTTCATTATTTCTTGTCTTGATTGGTATCTGTTGTTTACCAATACGGAATTAATCTCATTGTCTATGGCAAACCAGTTCTTTGTAAAATCGGGATATAGGAATTTACGGAACGGCATAGTTTCAAGAACTGCACCGAAAGCGAATCTACTTTCTCTGTTATCCGCACTATTGTATAAAGTTTGTATCGTGCTACAGGCAAATTCATGTGCCGAAATTTCCCATTCTATCTGTTCCCTGTCTTTGGTTATTATTTCGGGATTCACCCTATAAATATGTGTTGCCGATTTTATGCCGTTACGGAATCTTCCGCAAATCTGTATGCAGTCAGTATCTATGTCAAGTATGGTATATTCGGAAACATAAGGGTCTGTAACCATTACCAAATCGGGCTGATAAGGCAAGTCCAAGTCGAATGCCGTAAAGAATCTGCCAGTGAAAAAATTGTATTTCTTCATGGTGCCTGCGCTCCAATCATTATAGGCATTACTGAATGAGTATTCATTTCTCAACTTCGAGCGGCTTTTTGGCGCACAATAAACGGCTGCATCTTCCAATATGTCAAACTGTTTCATTATAGAGTAAATCATTGCCACAGAATTGACGAAGAAACAGACTGTTCCTTCCTTGTGTTTGTCTAAATATTCACTTATTGCCTTGTTGATATTATAAGTATGTGTAACCGTTATGTCTTTTCTATAATCATAATCGGCACTTACTTCCACTGTTTCAAACTCCTTAAATCTTGGGTCACTGAATCCGATAGGAGTGGCGGAAACAAGAGCCTTACCTTTGAAGCGGAAAAAGTCATTCATGGGCAGCACTATGTCCGTTCTGTAATCCACATCCTTAATTAGTTGGTGGCATTCATCCATCAGCAGGAAGAAATGATTATAAATGTCAATACCGCTGCAAGCTGTTTTTACTTTACCGAAACTTTCGGGAGTAGTCATTATCTTATGTAATCTATTGTTAATTAAATAATTGCGAATCTTATCTGTTGTAACATCTTCATAAACACCTAACAGATTGCTGTATTTGCCGCACTTGCTTTTGATGACGGGCACATTAGGTACTACGATAATGGAATTTCTTTGAGTTTCAAGCTCCAAAGTAGTAGCACCACAGCCGGGTATTCTTTTGGAAAGTATGCAGTTTGACGGAATCTCACTCATTACGTCAGACAGGTATTGACCTTCATGTAGGGTAATCATAATTCTTTGCTGTTTAAATAATCTATAAATTTATCGCTTCTCCTTATGCTGAAAAAGAGTTTTCCGAAACGGAACAGCCCTCTAAGTCTTATATAGGCTTCGGTTTCCCGTAAAAAAGGGATTCTTGCAATATTGTATTTCTGTTCTATTAGTTCTTTTACCACATCCTCTTGGTTACATAGCATGGATAGTTTGGACGGGAATACTCCAAAATCCTCATAATCTCCCGTTTGCAGATAATTAAGAATCCACTGCCAGCCTTGTGCGTTGAGTTGGTATCTTATACTCGTTACTCCTTGACTGCTAATCCATGCTTCACCGTTCACTTGGATATAAAGCTGCTTGTGCTGCTTCATCAACAGCTTCACTTGTCTGTGTGCAGCTTCGTTGTTATATGTTTGAGTAAACTGTATCTGTTTCATTTTCTCTGTTCCGATTAAAAAAGAAAGCCGAGAGAGGTTGTTCCCTCGACTTTCTTCAAAGCTGATTGTTTAGGCTACTTCATTCTGTTCGGGAACTTGTTGTTTGGCTTCCGCTTTTGATTTCTTCATCCATTCGGGTTTGCAGGCTTCACAGATAAGGCTGTTCACTTCATCCGTTGCTTTCATGCAGAACTTTACATTCCCGTTGAATGTGGAAGAAAATCTCACGCAACGGTAACGCTCACCGCTATTGTTGTACCAGTCCGCTTCAATATAGCCCCTCATGGTGGAGTTCATGTATTGTTTGAAAAGTTCCATTATCAGGTTTTCTCCCTCTTGGGCAATCTCCACCTCATGTTCCTCCGCTTTGTAGTCGTGCAAACCGTTTATTATTTTAGCCATGCCGAAATGTATTGCCGATATAAGGTCTGCATCTCCTGCACCCTCAAAATGTTGTGTCATGCCAGTAGCGTAAACAACCGTAACCGATATAATCAGTTCACCTTTTGAAGATTGTTTGAAACGCATATCTGTTCTGACGGGAAACATAAGGAATGCTTCTTTCAGTTCCTGCACGAATGCTGCACTGACTTTAGTGTTCTCTACTACGTTTTCTACTTCACTATTTAATGCTTCTGCAAATTTTAAATTTTTCATAATTCCTAATTTTAGATATTTCACATATTAATTATTAAGCCATTAAAGAACTACTAAAGCTATGCGCACTCACTCGTTTGTTCCCTTTTGACATTGCAAAATTAGGGCAGAAATAAGGGGTAACAAAGCATTTTACCTAATGCCCATGTGTGTAGAAAACGTGCCCATTCCAGTACGCAGAAAAAATGCGTACCCAAAAGAACAATCCTTTCGGTACGCATTTCTGATATGGTCTTATGTGTGCAGTTTAAGAAACTACCATGTAGTTGTTGGCTATGACAGACGGAAATTTCTCGTTCTTGTATCTTCTAAGGAGATTGGACAGCATCCTGTTCTTGTTGCCCTCCGAATCGTATTCTTCGTTATACCTTTTGCCATCATAGCCCACTGTATAGATAAGTCTTGAAACGAACATCCATTTGTCTTTAGATACCTTTATCTTTTTGTTGGGTATGGTGGTAGCCTTTCTTCTCTCAATAAAAAATAGAAACATATCCGTAAACTTCCACTTCTTATAGGATATGTCAAGACAGAACTTGTCCGTAAAGCTGATTTTTGACGATAAGTCATTTCTGATGCAGCCCTCCAAACCTATGTCCTTTAATTGTTTAATCATAACTTCTCTATCTTGTTCGCTATGTATAATATCGCTATATGTATTGATAAAATGCTGCAAGGCAGCTTGAATGATTCTGATTGTGTCCTCCCTTTCAACGGCATAACTTTTCCTATTATTCTTTTTTAGGGTGATATTTGTAGCTTCCAGCAGATTGGCATGAAAATAGCAAAAGTCCTCCAATACGGACTTGTTCAATGTAGGTACATTTGTGCCAATGTCCTCTATGAAGTCATATATGAACAGAAGTAGATACCAAAACTTACTAACGTCCAACTTATACGCTTCAATGGTATTCTGTAAATCTTCGTTGGTTAGAAACTTCTCTTTGAAAGAATCATCCAGCTTTCTGTATTCTCGTTTCTTGTATTCTTCCAAAGTTCCTTTGAAAGTTTTCATTTCTTGTGTTCTCTCGTACCTTTCTTCAACGGACAAGTTTCTTTCCGCATACCTGTTGGCGAAAATGGCAGGTGCAGATGATTCTACGGGTGTCATTCCCATATCCGTATCTTCATAATCGGGCAGGAAGTGGTTGGCTACTTCCCACACATATTCCAAAAGCGGCTCATCAAGGCATTTGTGGCTTTCATGCCAAGCCACTTTTAAATCAGGCAGTTCTTCGATTTTGTGCAGTTCTTCTTTTGACATAGTGCGTTGTTATTAGTTATACTGCAAAATAAAGTAAAAGTCTGCAATCTTTTTCAGACTACAGATTTTTTTTGTTTTATAGCAGGTTCTTCATTGCATTGTTTATCTGTTCATTATCGAAACTGTCCAAGTAAACCTGCGTTATTTTTTCGGAACTATGGCCTAATGATTCACTAATAATGGCTGTAGAAACTCCTGCACGTTTTAAAACTGTAGCGTATGAATGCCTCGCAACGTATGTTGTGAGGGGTAAGGGCAACCTAAGTTTTTCACCTATCTTTTTGAGGTGTTTGTTAATCTTCGCCAATACTTTATGTAGTCTGTTGGCTATTTGTACCTCTGTTTTATGGAAAGGTGAAAGGATAGGGAACACGTAGGGTGATTTTTCATCCTTATATTTAGTGATTATTTCTATTGCTTTTGCTTGGAGTGGCACACAAATTAGTTTCTTAGTCTTTTCCCTATTATAGAAAAGTTGGTTGTCTCTGATATTGGAGTGTTTCAGCTTAGCTATGTCTATAAAGTTGATTCCTGCATTCAGATAGGAGAATGTGAACACGTCTATAGCCAAACGTTCCATAGCCGTATGACCCTGATAGTAAATAACCTTTTGGATGTCTTTCTTGCTTATCGCCCGTTTTGCGGTCTGTCTGTTTAATCTTGAAACTTTGTAGGCACGGAATGGGTAACAATCATTTTTGATGGAATGTTCTACAATGGCCAAATTAAAAATTGCCCGCAAATGCCTGATTCGTGTGCTTATGGTGCTAACTGATAATTTTTGTTCTTTCATCCACAACTCGTAACGCTTTAGCCATGCAATATCTATATCTGAAAAAGGTATGTCAAGATGCCTATTGAACTTTATAAAAGAGGTGTAAGACACTTCAAACATGCCTGCATATCTGATTCTTCCCTCTTTCTTCAAGTTCTGTATATAGGTCAGGTAGTACTCGCCAACTGTTTTGTGTGAACTCTCCTTAGAAGAAGTGGATTCTATTAGGGTTGCAGCCGTAAAGTCCTTGCCTGCAATCCGTTTGTCTAAGGCTACTTTTTGAATCTCATTAATTTTCTCATTTATAAGAAGAATGATTCTTTCACGATTGGGACATTTGGCTTTAGGTTGGTTGGTTTTGAAGTCCCATTGTTCCATTTTAATGGATAAACCAAGGCTCTGATACTTCCTTTTTCCGTCTTTACAGACGCAAACCATTAATGGGTGTTCTCCATTACTTAGTGTTTTTGATTTGTAACACAGTACTTTAATTGTTTCGCTCATACGGTTTACTGGTTTACATCTCGGTTTACATCAGATGCAGGAAACCGCCGCCTAAACATGAAAAAAGCGACTATCTGAATTAGATAACCGCTTGATTTTCAGTGATTCGTTTGGGGCTCGAACCCAAGACCCCAACATTAAAAGTGTTGTGCTCTACCTGCTGAGCTAACGAATCGACCTCTATTATGCATCATTCCTGATTGCGAGTGCAAAGGTACGGCTTTTTCTGAGAATAGCAAAAGATTTGCCCGTTTTTTTTCATAATGGGGGCTTTTTTTCGTAGAGATGATGTCTTTTAATCCTTTTCACCCTCCACGGAAGAGCTTTTTCCACTTTCAGAAGCATGCATGTGTTCTTCCTTTGGCGTGGATTCACCGTTGCGGTTAGGTGTTGTGGGGATGGGAGGGAAAGCATCGGAGGATTCGCTTGAAAAGGATTGAGAAGATAAAGGACGTTTACGTCGCCTTTCTTCTGCCAGTATGACTTTGCGTTCGTCCCGCTCTATGAAGCGACGGTAATAGGAAAGCAGGAGGGTCGTCAAGGGAAGTGCGATGATGAGGCCGATTAAACCTAATAAAGAACCCCACACGGATAGCGACAACAGGATGACAGCCGGATTCAGTCCCATGAGCTTGCCCATGATTTTAGGGACGAGAAACGCATCTTGTATGCTTTGTACGACGATAAAGACGATACAAGCCGAAAGTAAAATGAGCCAGAAATTTTCCCCTGTGTCGTTGGCTTTTAATAGGGCGAGCAAAACTGTGGGGATGAAGCCGAATCCTTGCATGTAAGGTACGAGATTCAGAAAACCGATAAACATTCCCAAACCTATGGCTAAAGGAAAGTCGATGATGAGAAACCCTGTGCTGAACAGGATGCCTACCAGAAAGGCCACCAATGCTTGCCCCCGAAAATAAGAATTCATCCCATGTTGCACGTCGCCTACTAAGGCCGAAGCAAAGCGTCTGCTACGTTTCGGTATCAGCTTAATCCATCCCTCGGAGAGTTTTTCGTAATCCAACAGGATGAAAATCAAATAGAGCAAGGTAATACAGAGGTTGAGTATAACCATGATGAAACTGAAAGTGTGTGTCAGTAAGCTCCAAAGTTGGTTAATTGCAACTTTTAGTGCCTCCATGATATTGTTTTCGTGGAATAATTGTATGATGGAATTTTGGTCAATGTGCCGTTGTAAATATATCTCAATATCATGGGCTAAAGTTGAGTTTCCCGTCTCTTTGATAAGTTCTGCAACGATACTGCGGAATCTTACAAATTCAGAAATGGCCGGTGGTATAATAAGCCAAAAGAAGCCAACTATGGCCGCTAATATTAATAATAAGGTAACGGCGATGCACAGTATCCTGTTATGGAAGTGGAGTTTGTATTGGAAAAATTTTATCGTAGGATATATCATATAAGCTAAGAACCAAGCTACGAAAAATGGTAATAATACAGCTTTTAGCAGGTTGAGTACGTATATAGCCAGTCCCAACCCGGCTACAACCATCAATCCCCGGATAAACCGGTCGAACGTTATTTCTTTTTCAAACATAATGAAGCAGGAGTTAGACTTGATGTTTTAGATTATCTTTTTCTATCGCTTTTTGGTAACAGGCACGGCAGAGCGGCTCGTATGCTGTTTGTTCCCCTAAAAGCACTCGTTTCTCGTCGTCGACCGTACGGTGGGACACGTAGGCCAGCGCACCGCAACGCACACAAATGGCATGCACCTTGGTCACTTCGTCCGCCACGGCGCATAATCCCGGCATGGGGCCGAAAGGCACGCCTTTGAAGTCCAAGTCCAGTCCGGCCACGATTACGCGTGTGCCGCGATTGGCCAATTCGTTGCATACGTCAATCAGATTCTCGTCGAAGAATTGCGCTTCGTCTATGCCCACTACGTCCGTGTCCGAACCAAGCAGCAGGATACTGGCAGAAGAATCTACGGGGGTGGAGGGAATGGAGTTTCCTTCGTGCGACACCACGTCTTGTTCGGCATAGCGCGTGTCGATGGACGGTTTGAATATTTCTACGCTTTGGCGGGCGAATTCGGCTCGTTTCAATCTTCGGATCAGTTCTTCGGTCTTGCCGGAGAACATGGAACCGCAGATGACTTCAATCCGTCCTCTGCGCATCATTTCCCCGTTTCGTTCGGTTATCGGACTCATGTGCGGATGTTTTTGATTATAATTCTCTGCAAAAATAAGAATTAAGGGTGGATAATAGGATAAAAAAAGAGGCAAATTCGCAAACATCTGTTAAATATTGATGTGTGTAGTGTAGCGGATAATGTTTTATTCTTACTTTTGTCCATATTGACAATAGACTGATGGGAATCTTATATTTGGTACCTACTCCGGTGGGGAACTTGGAAGATATTACATATCGTGCTTTGCGCATATTGAAGGAAGCCGATTTGATACTGGCGGAGGACACGCGTACGACGGGTATTCTGCTGAAGCATTTTGAGATAAAGAATGCAATGTTGTCTTATCATAAGTTTAATGAGCATCAGACGGTTTCCAGTGTGGTCAGTCGTTTAAATGCCGGAGAGACGGTGGCGGTCGTATCCGATGCCGGCACTCCGGGTATTTCCGATCCCGGTTTTTTGGTGGCGCGTGAAGCCGTAAAGGCCGGTGTGGAAGTGATTTGTCTGCCGGGCGCCACGGCTTTTGTACCGGCTTTAGTCGCTTCGGGACTTCCTTGCGACCGTTTTTGCTTTGAAGGTTTTCTTCCGGTCAAGAAAGGCCGGGCCACCCGTTTGGCGGCTTTGTCTTCAGAATCCAGGACCCTTGTTTTTTATGAATCGCCTCACCGTTTGGTCAAGACGTTGACGCAGTTCGTTGAAACTTTCGGGCCGGAGCGCCAAGTTGCCGTGTGCCGTGAGATTTCCAAGGTGCATGAGGAAAGCGTGCGGGGAACGTTGGAAGAGGTGTTGACCCATTTCACAGAAACGGAACCGCGCGGAGAGTTCGTCATCGTGCTGGCCGGATGCGAAGAGAAAGAGAGTAAGAAAAAGAATATGAACGAATAAAAATAGAAACGTATGAAAAAGATTTTTTTATGTGTGATGTGTGCAGCGGCTTTGACCGCATGTAACAACGGGGCGAATAAGAAAGACCAGGCTTTTGCTGAGGAACGGGATTCGCTGATGCAAGTCATCAACGACAAAGATACCGAATTGAATGAGATCATGGGAACGGTGAACGAGATTCAGGAGGGCTTCCGGCGCATTAATGAGGCGGAGGGACGTATCACCGTGAACGACGGGAATATGGAATCGGAAACTTCCAAACAAGCCATTCGGGAGAACATGCAGTACATTCAGGATGCCATGGCACAAAACCGGGACAAAATCAGTCAGTTGAAAGAGAAGCTTCGTACGAGCACCATCGGGGGGGATAAACTGAAAAAGATGGTGGACGACTTGTCCGCCCAGCTTGAAGCCCAGAAGCAAAGGGTGCAGGAGTTAGAAGCACAATTGGCTGAAAAGGATATTGTGATAGCCCAACAAGGTGAGGCCATTACGTCTTTGAATGAGAACGTAAATACTTTGGCAGAGGAAAACAAGACCAAGACTCAGACCGTGACCGAGCAGGACAAGCAACTCCATACGGCATGGTATGTGTTCGGTACGAAATCCGAGCTGAAAGAGCAGAAAATATTGAAGGATGGGGATGTACTGAAGAGCAATGATTTCAATAAGGATTATTTCACGAAAGTGGATATCCGTTACGACAAGGAAATCAAGTTGTATTCCAAGAGTGCCAAGTTGCTGACCAATCACCCGGCCGGTTCTTATAAGTTGGAGAAAGACAACAAGGGACAATATGTGTTACATATTACCGCGCCCGAAACATTCTGGAGCGTAAGTAAGTATCTGGTTATCCAAGTGAAATAAGGCCGTTTTTTCTGCGGGGGAGGAATGTCCGCGCAGGAATTTTAGGTTTAAATGGATGGAAAAGAGGCTGCGTTTGCGCAGCCTCTTTTGCTTTTTTAAATTCCTCCCCTTTCTATTTGTTTTCCAACGGGGTTTTATGTATTTTTGTCACCGAATAAAGAAAGTTTTTTGAATGAAAGAATTTGTGATTTCCGACGCACAGGCCGAAACGGCGGTCCTGGTCGGTTTGATTACGCAAACGCAGAACGAACGCAAGACGAACGAATATTTGGACGAACTGGAGTTCTTGGCCCATACGGCCGGTGCCGTGACGGTGAAGCGGTTCACGCAGAAAGTGAACGGCCCGAACTCCGTGACGTATGTGGGCAAGGGGAAGTTGGAAGAAATCCGTGCATACATAGAGGCGGAAGAAGAAGCGGAACGAGAAATCGGTATGGTGATTTTCGATGACGAACTTTCTGCCAAGCAATTACGTAATATAGAAAAGGAATTGAAAGTCAAGATACTCGACCGTACGTCGTTGATACTCGACATCTTCGCCATGCGTGCCCAGACGGCGAATGCCAAGACGCAAGTGGAGTTGGCACAGTACCGTTACATGCTGCCCCGTCTGCAACGCTTGTGGACGCACTTGGAGCGTCAGGGAGGCGGTTCCGGCTCTGGCGGCGGGAAGGGTTCCGTGGGGTTGCGCGGTCCGGGCGAGACACAGTTGGAGATGGACCGCCGTATCATCCTGAACCGGATGTCGCTTCTGAAGCAACGTCTGGCCGAAATCGACCGCCAGAAGACGACGCAGCGGAGCAATCGCGGACGTATGATCCGGGTGGCGTTGGTGGGCTACACCAACGTGGGGAAAAGCACGCTGATGAACCTGCTCTCGAAGAGTGACGTGTTTGCCGAGAACAAGCTGTTCGCTACGTTGGACACGACGGTGCGCAAGGTTATCATCGACAATCTGCCCTTCCTGCTGTCCGATACGGTCGGTTTTATCCGTAAATTGCCGACCGACTTGGTGGATTCTTTCAAAAGTACGTTGGACGAGGTGCGCGAGGCCGACTTGCTGTTGCATGTGGTAGACATCGCCCACCCCGACTTCGAAGACCAGATTCAGGTGGTGGAGAAGACGTTGGGCGACTTGGGATGCAGCGACAAGCCGTGCATGATTGTGTTCAACAAGATAGACGCTTACGACTGGGTGGAAAAAGAGGAAGACGACCTGACGCCGGCCACGAAAGAAAACGTGTCGCTGGACGACCTGATGAAGACATGGATGGCTCGCCGCAACGACAACTGCATTTTCATTTCAGCCCGTGAGAAGACCAATTTGGAGGAATTGAAGAAAGTGTTGTACGACAAAGTACGCGAACTTCACGTGCAGAAATACCCCTACAATGATTTCCTTTTTGAGAAATACGACGAAGAAGGGGCATAGGGCGGGGAAAACAGGAAATAGCCAAGCATGAAAACTTCGTTTTCGCTTGTCTCTGCGCTCGCCTTTCACTATCTTTGCAAGTACGAAACAAGAAATATCTCAATTTAAAACAAAAACGATTATGGCAAATGCACCTGAGTTCAAGTACGCTCCGATGTTCCAGATGGGCAAGGACGATACTGAATATTATTTGCTGACCAAAGACTATGTGTCGGTCGGCGAGTTTGAAGGGCACCCCGTGTTGAAGGTGGCTCCCGAGGGATTGACGGCGATGGCAAACGCGGCGTTCCGCGATGTGTCGTTCATGTTGCGTCGTTCTCATAATGAACAAGTGGCGAAGATTTTGCACGACCCTGAGGCCAGCGACAATGACAAGTATGTGGCGTTGACGTTCCTGCGCAATGCGGAAGTGGCATGCAAGGGCGTTCTTCCGTTCTGTCAGGATACGGGTACGGCCATCATCCATGGCGAAAAAGGCCAGCAGGTGTGGACCGGTTATTGCGACGAAGAGGCTTTGTCGAAAGGTGTCTATAAGACTTATACCGAAGAAAACCTGCGTTACAGCCAGAATGCCCCGTTGAGCATGTACGAAGAGGTGAACACCAAGTGCAACCTCCCGGCACAAATCGACATCGAAGCCACCGAAGGAATGGAGTACCGTTTCTTGTGCGTGACCAAAGGCGGTGGGTCTGCCAATAAGACTTATTTGTATCAGGAGACGAAAGCCATCCTCAATCCGGCTACTTTGGTACCGTTCATGATTGAGAAGATGAAGAGCCTCGGTACGGCTGCTTGTCCTCCTTATCATATCGCATTCGTTATCGGCGGCACATCGGCTGAAAAGAACCTGCTCACCGTGAAGCTGGCTTCTACTCATTATTATGACAACCTGCCGACCACGGGTGATGCCACGGGGCGCGCATTCCGCGACGTGGAACTCGAAAAGCAAGTTTTGGAAGAGGCGCATAAGATCGGTCTCGGTGCACAGTTCGGCGGCAAGTACCTCGCACACGATGTGCGTATCATCCGTTTGCCGCGTCACGGTGCGTCTTGTCCGGTAGGTCTGGGCGTGTCTTGCTCGGCCGACCGTAATATCAAATGTAAAATTGACAAGGACGGTATCTGGATTGAAAAACTCGACAGCAATCCGGGCGAACTGATTCCGGAAGAGTTGCGTCAGGCCGGCGAGGGCGATGTGGTACGTGTGGATTTGAACCGTCCGATGAAAGAGATTCTGGCACAGTTGGATCAGTATCCGGTGGCTACCCGCTTGTCTTTGAACGGTACGATTATCGTAGGCCGCGACATCGCCCATGCCAAGCTGAAAGAGCGTCTCGACCGTGGCGAAGACTTGCCGCAATACATCAAGGACCATCCTATTTATTATGCCGGTCCGGCCAAGACCCCGTCGGGTATGGCTTGCGGTTCCATGGGGCCGACTACGGCCAACCGTATGGACCCGTATGTAGACTTGTTCCAGAGCCATGGCGGTTCCATGATTATGCTGGCTAAGGGGAACCGCAGTCAGGTAGTGACCGATGCCTGCAAGAAGCACGGCGGCTTCTACCTCGGTTCTATCGGTGGTCCGGCGGCCATCCTTGCGCAGAACAACATCAAGAGCATCGAGTGCGTGGAATACCCTGAGTTGGGGATGGAAGCCATCTGGAAAATTGAAGTGGAAGACTTCCCTGCGTTTATCCTGGTGGATAACAAAGGCAACGATTTCTTCAAGCAAATCAAACCTTGGAACGTCTGTAAGAAATAATCTTTCATACAGATAAAAGAATAACGGTGGCGTTTTTATGGTATATAGGTTTATAGTGTCACCGTTTTTTGCCGCTGCGGAGAAGTGATTCTGTGCAGCGGTTTTTTTAATCTTCAAAAACAGAAAGAAACATGAGAAACAAATGGTGGGCATGGGGTTGTGCGGTCTGGATGGCATGCGCCCCGCTTGCAGCGCAAAATCTTCAAAAGGGAGATTACGGTTATTTATACTGTCACATGAGCGGCCGTGGAGAATGGACGGCATACGCCTTGAGTCGGGACGGCTTGCATTACGAAGACCTGTTAGGAGGTGATCCCGTGTACGATGTAGAGAAGCTTTCCCCCATAGAGGGAGGGGCGCGCGATGCTTATATTTGCAGGACGTACGACGGCAAAGGGTACGTGATGGTGACGACGGATATGAGCAACCGTAAAAGCCGTTCCTGGTTCAACCATGGCATAGACCTGCTTCGCAGTGATGACTTGATACACTGGGAATCCGTGGCTTTCGATTTTCGTAAAGGTCCTTCCGTCTTTTCCGACCCGGATTCTCCGGATGTGTATTGTGACTATACTGGGATAAAACGGGTTTGGGCTCCGCAGATTTTTTGGGATCCTGCCTACGTATGGCCGGACGGGACGAAAGGCGGATATATGATTTACTATTCTTTGTGGAATCCGGAGGAAGAAAAGTATGACCGCATGTATTATTCTTATGCCGACCATTCGTTTACGACACTGACCAAGCCCCGCTTGATGTTCGACTGGGGCTATGCTACGATTGACGCGGACATCAACTATATCTCGGCCGATGGCAAGTATCACATGCTGATAAAAAAGGAAGGCGGAACGCCGGGAATCTTTGCTGCCGTGGCCGACAAGCTGACGGGACCTTACCGGATTAAGAGCGAAACGGACTATGTGCGTTTCGAGGGCAATCGGAAATGCGAAGGATGCTCGGCTTTCCAACTGATAGGAGACAGCACTTGGCGGGTGGCCTATATCCAATATTCCACGAAACCCCGGCAGTATCGTATCTGTCAGGCCGACGAACGTATGCAGAATTTCCATTCCCCTGTCACCATAGAAGGGGTGGAGGCACCGCAGCACGGTTCTTTCATGCGGTTGACCAAAAAGGAATACAAACGCCTGAAGAAATGGTCGGACCGCGAGATGAAGCGGCGGGGACAAGAAGCTAAGTAGCGGGAAAAGTAGAGGGAGGAGGTTCTTTCCTTATTCTTATATTGGAGAGTGTAGCAGATAGCTTGAACGTATATTTGTTACGCTCTGTTTTTTTACGGTATTATCGGATGAGATTTGAGAAAATGCCCAATAATGCCTGCTATGTTGTCAATACTGTGATTTAATATATTTTGTGTTATATTATGGATGTTTGAATGCGTAATAAACATCACTGAAACGTATTTAATTATAAGAGTAATATTGTCTTCTTGCCAGAGGTGGCGTATAGTCAAGGGTGGAGAAGTGGATAATTGGATAATTTACATGGAAGATATTAATAAGATTAAAATGAAACTAATGAAAAAAGTAAAAGTGTTGGTGCTCATGTTTGGGGGCGTATCGGCATTATGGGCTGAGAGTGAACCGAAAATGGAGCTGTTTTCTCCCGATGGGTCTCATTATGTTTCTTTTGAGGTACGTCGAACGGCTTCGGGGACGAATGAATTGTGTTATCGTGTGGATTATCGGGGAGCTCCTGTGATAGAAACGTCTCGTGCAGGACTTGATATGGACAATCGTGTCTGGGAAATGTCACTTGGAGTGCGTGATTTGGAACAACCTGGATGTTGGATGGATAATATGGACGTTGATTCTGTGACATATCATCCTCTTCACGATGAAATCTGGAATCCACTGTACGGAGAGCGTAGCGTGGTACGTGACCATTATAGATCGGCCACGATGTACCTTTCCAAAAAGGATGGTTCGGATTACCGACTGAATATGGAGGTACGGGCATACGATGAAGGTATTGCTTTCCGTTACTTTCTTCCGGAACATCCCAAAGCTATTTTTCATAAGGTAACGGCAGATTTAACGGAATATACTTTTCCTTCATTCTCTATGGCCTGGACTGAGCAATGGGCGCAAGCTAAGTTTGAATATCTGCCCATAAGCAGCATCAAACATTCGGTGGAACGGGCTTTGACCGTGGAATTGCCGGGAGGAAAGTGGGTAGCTTTGGTTGATGCGGATGTGGATGATTGGTGTCTGACTAAATTTGTGGCTTCGGAAAAGAAGGCTAATACGTTGGTTTCTGTCATGTATAGTCCTGTGGATGTGGTGACCTATTGTGCCACACCGTGGAAAGTCATCATGGCGGCTGACCGTCCGGGAGATTTGTTGGAACATAATGATATCATACAGAATTTGAATCCTGCATGTCAGATTGTCGATGCGGCGCAATGGGTGAAGCCGGGAAAGATCATGCGTGAAGTGACAATGACTACGGAAGGAGCCATAGAAACAGTGGATTTTTGCGCCAATCATCACATACCCTATATGCTTTTCGATTGGAAATGGTATATGCCTTGTGGATCGCATGACGGAGATGCCACAAAGGTCGTGAAGACATTGGATATGCCGCGTATCGTTGAGTATGCGAAAGGAAAAGGAGTAGGAGTCTGGTTGTATGTCAACCAGCATGCATTGATGAAACAAGCGCGTGAATTATTTCCTATCTTGCATGAATGGGGGATAGTAGGGGTAAAGTCGGGTTTTGTACAGTATGCAAGTCACCGATGGGCTACATGGTTGCATGATTTGGTACGTTTGGCTGCGGAGAACCATCTTTTGATGAACATCCACGATGAGTTCCGGCCTTCTGGTTTCAGTCGTACCTATCCTAATTTACTGACACAGGAGGGTATTTTAGGAAACGAGGAGTTTCCGGATGCAACGCACAACACCATTCTGCCTTTTACGCGTATGATAAACGGGGCGGCAGACTACACCATCTGTTATTATGACGAGCGTTTGAAGAATACACATGCCCATCAGTTGGCAGCTTCGCTGGTATTTTACAGTCCGTTGCAGACCCTTTTCTGGTACGATAAACCTTCGGCTTATCAAGGAGAACCGGAAATAGAATGGTTTGAGAACCTGCCTACGATATTTGATGATTCCAAGGTGCTTTCCGGACATCCGGGTAAGGGGATAGTCATGGCCCGGCGTAAGGAGAAGGAATGGTTTGTAGGGCTTTTGACCAATAATGACGGGGCGGAGGAAGATGTTCCCCTTTCTTTCTTGGAAGAGGGGAAGACATATCTGGCTCAAATATATACGGATGGCGGAGAAGAGGTAAAAACCCGGACCCATGTAAAATGCGTATACAAACGGGTCAATGCTTCGCAGGTATTGAAATTCCGTTTGAGACCCCGTGGAGGTGCGGCCATACATTTGCGGGAAATTAATCGGGAGGAGACGCGGCAATACAAAAAGTATAAGGGAGAAGCGTTATAACGGGTGTATCGTCATAAATAGTGTTAAAACGCAGACGGGCTTACGCGTATATGCCGCTTCGTTCGTATACAATCATATAAGGGTAAATGGTAATGTAATATATGGAAGCCATGATAAACAAGTTGGGAATAATGAAGAAGGGGAAAGTATGGAGGAAAGTGGCATTTGCTTTAGGGATGCTCGTCTTTTTGCAAGGCCAGGCACAGAAAAGGACTTTTGTCCATCCGGGTATCACTTACACACAGGCAGACCTGGATAGGATGAAAGCGATGGTAGAGGCCCGGCAGGAGCCGTTTTATACCACGTTTCAGCACATGTTGAAAGACGGCTACTCACAAATCGGTGATGGTAATTATGCAGATATCACACAAATTAAAGAGGGCAAATTCAATGGAACCATTGGAGCCGACGGACGCCGGGCACATGATATGGCATTGCTTTACCATATTACGGGTAACAAGGCTTATGCAGATGATGCCGTGAAAAGGTTGAACCGGTATAATCGTTTGGTGAATGCCAGTAGTCGTGGAACGGCACCTCTCGACAACGGCAAGATATACATGTTGATAGAGGCGGCCGAGTTGTTGCGTGCTTATGAAGGATGGCGTCCGGAAGATCAAGAAGCCTTCAAGAAAATGCTGGTTTATCCGTTTTACAGTACTAAAGTCTCGGCAGATTCCTATAAGTCATCGGATGACAATAAGAATGGAGTGTCTTTTTATTGGAATATTTATAAGTTCGACCCGGGACGTTTCGGCAATCAAGGATTGTTCGCAGTCCGTGGCTTGATGGCTATGGGGATTTATTTGGATAATGATACGATGTATGACAGAGGTTATCGTTATTTGGCTTGCTTGCCCGGGCGTAAGGACGATTTGCCTTATCAGGCCGGACCTCCGGTACAGGGTAGTCTGATTAGCGAGGATGAGTTTAAACGGGATTATAATGTGACATGGCCTGCTTCCGGGGAAGAATACCATTCCGATGAGGCACTGCGTTATTATATTTATCGTAACGGACAGTGTCAGGAGTCTTGTCGTGACCAAGGACATACGATGGGAGGTATCGGAAATTATACTGCAATCGCGGAAATGGCTTGGAATCAAGGTGACTCTTTATATGGTTGGTTGGATAACAGGATTCTAAAAGGAATTGAATTCAACATCCGATACAACCTTTCGGGGATAATGTCTTTTCCCGACCAAATGCAACCATGGGAACCTACGGCTTACACGGCCAATGAGGAGGAGTGCACTTTTGAGAACGGTAAATTCTACCAGGCAGTAAGCCGTTCCAAGCGTTGGGAAGCCAAAAGCATGGCATCCGCCGATCGAGGTAAAGTGTTTGGACCGGGTGGATGGAAGACGCAAGCGTTGGAACATTACCGGGTTAGGGCAGGCGTATCTGTAGACGATTATGTTTGGCTACAGCGGGCTTATGACAAGATGATGGCGGATTATGGGCATGAAAACTGGGGCGTAGCACCTAATTGGTATTATGAATGGGCCGGTTGGGGGACGTTGACGAAGAAACGTACGGATTGGATGGTCGGCGACGCCGGGATATGGAAGGACGGAGTTCGGGTGTCGGGGATGCCTACGATTCCGTGTGTGATAAAAGCTGTCGACTATGATTTTTATACAGGAGATGGAGAGATGCACACGTATCATAATGTCGGAAAGGAGCGGTCGTCGGTTTACCGGACGGATGGCACGGTAGAAATAGGAAAAGAGGGGGACGAGGTTTATGTGACGGACATGGAACACGGAGAATGGATGAGTTATACCATGGTATTCCCGGCACCGGATGACAATATGGACGCAAATGTGGAAAAACGGTATAATGTGTACGCCACTTACCGGAGTTCGTCAGCCGGAACAAAACTGTTTGTAGCCGTTGACGGAGGAGAAAAAAAGGGAAAGGAACTACAGCCTTCCAATGGTTGGACGGAAAAGCTGTTGGGAACCGTGACCGTCAGGTGTGGGGCCACCGTGTTAAGAGTGTATATGCAAGGAAAGGGGCATACATTAGATTTAAAAGAACTTCGTATTGTGCCTTTGGAGAAGTCGGAACTGAAACCGGTGGATATAAATGAGAAGGCTGTGGCAGTGAATGTATATGATGCGAATGGGAATGACAAGACCAATGAATCGGAGGCGGCTTTGATAGCGGCCTCCGATGGTATTAAGGATACGCCTATAGGGCTGAGGCACCAGTATTTTTTGGTATACGATTTCGGGGAGGGCGGTTTGGAGATAAACCGGCTTTCTTGTTATAATGACGGTGTGACGCAAGATACGAGAGAACAAATGAAAGTTTTAGGTAATACCGCTGAAGGGGGATTCAAAGGAGAATGGAACCAATCGGAGGCGAAGGATGTCTTGCGTACTAATGGAAACATTTATGACGGGATTCCCGTTTTAGAGAATACTTGGCTGACCGAGGACGGTGCGGAAGGTTGCTATACCGTAGGGCCTGTGGGAAAGTACAGGTACCTGGCTGTATATAATTGGTCGGCTGCTTGCAATATATCCGAAATAGAAATCTGGTCTAATGTAAATACGGTGATGGAGGAAGAAGACAAAGAAGCATCGGCCGAATGGGAAGATGATGAGGAAGATGGAATTACCGGAACGGTTTTATCCCCGAACCTGTTAGTGTCGGCCCATCCTACGGAACATTGCATTTGTATTTATGCTCCTGAAGAGACAAGGTTTAGGGTGATAGGTATGGATGGCCGGGTTGTTGAAAGTGGCTGCGTACGGGATGGTATCCACTATTGTAATAAACTGCCAGTCGGATTATACTTGGTTCGTGTTGAAATACAAGGAAAGGTTTATGTGCGGAAGGTTATGCTGCATTAAGGTTAATACTGAAGTGAGATTGTATTAATAGGAATGCCATGAAAAGAATATACACCGCAATCCGCCAAATCGTTTGGCTGAGATTGAAAATTCATTCTCAGCCAAACGAAAAAAAGTTCTCCTGAGATTGATTTTCCAATCTCAGGAGATTTTTTTAGCAATCATAATGTCTTGAAAATGTGAGCGGTGTATTTTGGAGTATTGTTATGTAATTTCCTTACTTTTGGCCTGCCCGGGCGAGCCTGCCGTTTGAACGTGGGTAAAGAATAAACCTCTTTCCTCCTTTTTAGGGGAGAAGAAAGAGGTTTATGGGGTGATCGGGAAAATGATGCCCGGTTTACTTCAGAATATCTTTCATTCCGTCTTTCGTCAGATTGCCGATGTTCTCACGCATGGCTGTGTCGCCTTTCAGATTTTCCAGTTTGTAGTAGTCCATGAAACCCATGTGACCGTCGCGCAAGGCTTGTGCCAAAGCTTTGGGCACTTCGGCTTCGGCTTGGATGACTTCGGCACGGGCTTCCTGCGCCTTGGCTTTCATTTCCTGTTCGGCGGCGATAGCCATGGCACGGCGTTCCTCGGCCTTGGCCTGCGCGATGTTTTTGTCGGCATTGGCCTGGTCGATTTGCAGGGTGGCACCGATGTTTTTACCCACGTCGATGTCGGCAATGTCGATGGACAGGATTTCAAAAGCCGTACCGGCATCCAGACCCTTTTTGAGTACCAATTTGGAGATGGAGTCCGGATTTTCCAGAACTTGCTCGTGGTTTTCGGCTGATCCGATGGAAGAAACGATACCTTCGCCTACACGGGCCAGGATGGTGTCCTCGCCTGCACCTCCCACAAGCTGGTGGATGTTGGCGCGTACGGTGACACGGGCCTTCGCTATCAACTGGATACCGTTTTTGGCTACGGCGGCCACGGGTGGCGTGTCGATTACCTTCGGATTGACGGAAGTCTGCACGGCCTCGAACACGTCGCGGCCGGCCAGGTCTATGGCCGTGGCCTTTTCAAAAGGCAGGTCGATGTTGGCTTTCGATGCCGAAACCAAGGCATGTACCACGCGTTGCACATGTCCACCCGTCATGTAGTGGGCTTCCAGATTGTCGCGGGTGATGTTCTTCAGGCCGGCCTTATGGGCTTCGATGAGGCTTGGCACGATGACGCCGGGCGGCACGTTACGGATGCGCATCAGGAATAGCTGGATGAGCGAAATGTGTACGCCGGAGACTTTGGCGGAAAGCCAAAGGAAGAACGGTACGAAATGGAAAAATATCGCCAGGATAACGATGGCGACAATGGCAATGAATACCGGAAAAACAACTGGATCTAATAACATGATATCAGAAAATTAAAGGGTGAATAATATGTTTATTTCTTTTTGACTGTGATTTGGGCGTCCTCTACGCGAACTACTATTACGGGAGTACCTTCGTCCAGAAAACCGTCGGCAGATTTGACTTCCACCAACCGGCCTCCGATGTCTGCATTGCCGATGAGAGCCAGGCGGGTGACGGCTACTCCTTCATCGCCGGGCTGTACGGAAAGTTGATCCTGTGTGGCGGCGGTGGAGTCGATGGACTTGTGCAACGAATATTTTTCTAGTGTCTTGGAACGTAGCATCCAATAGCCTACGAGAATGCAGGCCACGAGCGACGCGGCGGATAACCAAAGTCCTGTGGTAAGCCCGAACCAGACGAAGGTGAAGTAATTGGCACCCACCAGACAACAGATTGCGGCGATGCCGGCCACGCCTGTGCCCGGCAGGATGAACAGTTCTGCGGCCAACAGAAGGGTGCAGAACAGAAACAGGATGATGATGGTAATGATTTCCATGGAGAGTAGTTGAAATGTTAATAACCTTGCCGGTATTTGCTTTCATGCCGGTCTTCCAGCATGTTCAGGTAAGAGGCATAGCGGCTTTCGCTGATGAGATGTTCCTCTACGGCGCGGCGCACGGCGCAACCCGGTTCATGGGTGTGCGTGCAGTTGTTGTATTTGCAGTCTGCCGAAATCCGGAAAATTTCGCGGAAGTAGTGTGCCATTTCTTCTTTTTCGAAGTCGAACGTGCCGAATCCTTTGATGCCCGGGGTGTCGATGACATA
>OGXA01000779.1_pt1 | contig 27501 bp, 10 predicted proteins | sample 1576171 | NCBI WGS metagenome assembly OGXA01 (sample SAMEA3541587, study PRJEB24748) | human gut metagenome | biome: human gut; feature: human-associated habitat; material: faeces | place: China | collected 2012 | reverse complement strand
GCCGGAAGAACACCGCCCCATCGGAAAGTACGGACGGCACGCCTGTAAGTACCACCGGTTTCTCCGGTTCTTCCGGTCTGTCCGGACGGATGATCGCTCCGCCGTCTTTTGCTCCGTAAGCCTCGAACTCGACAATATGATCCGATGTGCCCTGTCCGTCAATTCTTCCGTTTACATAGACACGGATATAACGCGCTGTCACGGAATCACCGCCGTTTTCTGCGTTCCACATCTCTTTGCCTTCTGCCGTCTCGACATAAAACTCTTCTGTACCTGCACCCAGTTTATGTACGTTATTCTTGTCGGAATTATATACTGTTGTCGTTTTACCTTCCGCAAAGTTCTCGTCTGTACTTAACTGGATCACTGTCGGTCCGTATTTTCTTGAACCATCCCAGTATCTTGTCATATGGATCTTCGTCAGATCATACTCGTCTCCGAGATCGAACTGCACGTAACGGGAATGGTTCTGGTTATTGCTCGTATCTGTCAGCTCCAGATAATTCGCCGTACTCTTCACGCCGTCGTTTACCATGCTAAACGGTCTGTCCGGTTTCTCTGCCACTGCCGTATTAGCAGTTGCATCATAAGCGGTAACTTTTACTTTCGGATTGTTCTTTGCAAGAACAACATTATCTTCTGTATCGATCAGATCTTTCACTTCATCATATGCAAGCGATCTGTCGAGAACTGTAATATAAGAAACTTCGTCTTTTGTCAGACCCTGCGCAAATATCGTTTCGCCTTTTGCGATCTCCGGATTTGCTTTATCTTCGCTGTATGTTGAAGCAACCACTTTTCCGTCAAGGTAAAGTTTGATCATTCCGTTAATTTCTTTTACAGCAGAGAATTGATGCTCTTTACCGTCAGCCGCAATTCCCTTTGTCTCGCTTGTGTAGCTGTCGTTTGCTTTATCAACCGTCTTCTGATCATATTTTGATGTGATCTTCATATCGTTAAACTCAAACGTCAGATATCCTTCGCCGTCAATACCGACTTTATAAGCGCCTTTCTGCTCTGCAAGTACCACGTCTTTTGAATCTGTCTTGATCTTACCTGTTACAGTAAATCCGCCGTGTCCGTCGACAGAGTATTTCGCTTTTGTCGATACAGCTCCGTCTTTCAGATCATCGCTGATCACTCCTGTTATGATGCCGTCTTTAAACGCATCATTCTGCGCGCTTACTTTCGAAGTATTTCCGACAGTATCTGTTACGCCGTCTACACTTACGCTCACTGTCTGGGCATCTTTCAGTTCCTTATCCAAAGTCAGTTTCACTGTACGTCTGTCGGCTTTCAATTCTGCCTTTGTCACTTCGTATCCGTCTACCTTAAACATTCCCGCTTCCGGCGTACGGATCGTCTCGTCAAATTCAACTTCTGCTTCTTTTCCGTTTCCTTCTACAGAAAGGATCTTCGCAGGCGTTTCGTCTTTCTCTCCAAACTGCAGGATCAAAACTTCCTTCGGCGCAAGAGTATATGTCACTTTATCGCCGTATTTAAGCGCTTTGTCTGTCTGATGTTTCTGATCTCCTACGACAACCTTTCCGTAAACAGTTCCGAGATCTTCTCCGACGCCGATCAGTCTGTCATAAGTCACTTCATAACTTTGTTCTACATTCTTCGGATTTCTGATCGAGAGAATTCCCTCTTTCCCGTTCCAACAGGAATATCCGTAAATATCTCCATTTTCCGGCTTTCCGCCGAACATCTGTGATTTCTGAAGAATGTCGAAATTATCTTCGATCCATTTTGCCGCTTCCGCGTTGATCTGCCATTTATCGTCGTCAAACATGGAGTAGCTGTAGTAATACTCCCAGAATGCCGTTCCTCTCGTTCCGAGCATATACAGGTGATTTCTCAGCTCATCATCTGTATATTCGATATCCGGTCTGCCATAAGCATCGTTCGCAGTCAATCCGTAAACCGGGTCATGGTTGTAAAAATATTTGTTTGGAAGCTGCCACTCTCTTTCATTTAAGAAGTTATAATAAGCGTTGTCGCGGTATGTAAGCATCGCTTCTTCATCCGTTGCATCGAACTTATTCGTATAACCTGTATCTCCCGTATTCTGCATCCATACGCTGTTCACCCACTGAACGTGCCACGGACTCGGGTTTGTGTAAGAAGTCATATTAAGCCAAAGGTCTTTTCCCGCTCTGTTGTCACGCATATCTTCAAAAATATCCGTCCATCTCTCGTATGTCTCTGAAATCGTATAGAGTGGATTGCCTGTCACATAATATTCAGACTTCTCTGTCGACGGCTCTAAGAGCATTCCGTCCAGCTTCCAGTAGTTGATATCAAACTTATCCTGATACTCACAGAAAATATCTTCATTCAATTTCGTCAGATATCTTGCGTCGGAAATATTAATATCACTTCCCGACTGTCTGTTTATAGAACCCAAACCATTATTTGCAATCCATTGAGCTATCTGCGTCTGTGTTCCATATCCGCCTCTTGGTCCGAGCCACAGTCCGAAGTTGGACGCAAGCTGATTCACCTGCAGACTGGAGTTATAAAGCTCATTCGGAAACTTATCGTTAAAATCCCAGAATGAACTGTAATTCATCCATCCGTCGTCTATAACATAAGAATCAAGCGGAGATACCCCGTACTGTGTAAATCCTTTCTCGATCTCGAAGAAGCTCTTCTGGATAATCTCATCTGTAATATTCTTCATGTTGTCATACCATGAGTTATACTGCTGACGGAACTCCGTATCTGTCGCGATCGTCTCGATATATTCATAGAAATCGCTCTGTGTCACACTGTAATCTCTGCTTCGGGCAGCTCCTACGACAGCGTCCCACGTCGTCATCTTTCCGTCTACCTTTTCTTCGTTATAATCAAACTTATCCTCGGAGTATTTCAATGATTTTCCATAGTAGTAACGGATAAAGGAATTAGAATTTTTAATTTTGTTTTCTGTTTCCGGGAACTCACATCCCCAGTACATCGCGCCTACATAGTACGGCTGTCCAAGCTCCAGATAATCGCCTTTCATTCCGCCCATGTCAGGATTGTTCGCCATATCGTCGCTGATCGACCAGTATTCATTCTGTTTCAGATCAGTCTGTGCGATGTTCATATTTTCCAGATCGATATAATCGATCTTCGCTTTTTCTGCCTGTCCTTCCCCAACAGAAATATCGAGGCGCTTTCTCATGAAAGAATCTCCGTCTTTCATCGTGATCACTTCTTTGATCGTGTAATCTACACCTCTTACTTTCTTCGGTTCAAACGTAAAGGTCAGCGTTTTCACTCCGTCCTTTTCTGTCAGCTCCGGCTCGCCCTGCACTTTCATCTCGCTCGTCTTAAGCTGTGTCGCGTTATCCACTACAGGGAACGTTGCTGTATCTTCAAAGAAGTCAAATTCCGAACAGCAGGCTACGTCTTTACTTACATTTGAACCTGACGGATCATAACAATCAACAAACTCAATACGAACATACTGCGCTGTCACTTTTTCGTCCAAGTTCACATATGTTTCTTTTTTATTTTCAAAAGAACCTTGACCAACCAGTTTTGCACCGTCTGTTGTTTTCAGAGCATCGATGCTATCCCCGGTATAAATCTTATAACCTTTCACATGCCCGCTCACTGTGGGAGTTCCATTTTGATCCACTCTCTGCTGATAGCGAAGAGACTGGAATGATTTCGCAGAGCCAAAATCGACATAAATATTATGAGGATATTCTTTCGTTGCAGCATCCACACTATCCCCGTATTTTGAATGATAATAAGTATTATTATCACCATCGAACATCTTTATTGGATCTCCGCCATTCGGCGCTTCATTCTCTGCAACACTGTCCGCCGTTGCTGTCCATCCCTTTGCATCTAACTTCTGCGTAGGCGCTACGAATCCGCTGTCTTCCCCTTCGGAACTGTTGTCTAGCGTGTTGATTATAAACTCTTCACTGCCCGCCTGCGGTGTGAACACAGTCGGAGTCGTTCCGGTACGATAGTTTGTAATCTCTTTTGTTGACAATACTTTGTCCGCGCTCAAACTGAACGTTCTTTTTAAATATTCATTTCCGAAAACATAAGAGCCGTCAGTCTTTTCAAGCGTTACGACACCGCTTTTCTTCTCAGGTATCTGACCCTGCTCTGCCGCAGTATCTTCCGCATGAACTGTCTGAGCCATAAACGGAAGGGCTCCGCCGGTTGTCAGCGATACCGCGAGAACCGCAGCCATTCCCTTATGGAACATTCTCTTTTTCATAAACTTCTCTCCTTCTTTTTAAAATGTAATGTACGAATGTGCTCACCACATTACTCCCATCATCTTATAAATGATAGCATTACCCCCCCCAATAATATTTACACTTTTTATCACTTCTTTTGTATTTTTTTCTTTTTATCTATGCTTTTTGTATAATATGGCTATTTTAGCTTTATTTTTATTGATTTTTTTCACATATACACCATCTGATTGATTTGCCAAAGGAAAATATCTTTCATTTTATACAAAAGATGCCTAACCGCAAATGCGGCCGGCATCTTCATAAAACCTGTCTTATATTAATGAATCATACTATTCTTTGTCCGTAATTTCTCCGTGAATTTCCTGAAGTGATTTCACTTCTTTGCTTCCATGTTTCTTCACTGCAAGAATTCCGTTTGCGGCAGCTTTCGCAGCAGCCATTGTCGTCATATACGGAACTTTCTTTTTGATCGCAGCTTTTCTCAAATAGCTGTCGTCATTCTTACTTTCTTTTCCTGACGGTGTATTCACGATCATGTCAACTTTTCCGTTCGTGATCACATCAAGCATATTCGGACGGCCTTCCTGAAGCTTATTGATCTTCTCTGCTTCGATTCCGTTCTCTTTAAGCAGGCTGCAAGTATGGTCTGACGCAATGATCTTGAATCCCGCTTTTGCAAAATCAGCCGCAACTTCCACAACTTCCGGCTTATCACGATTGCTTACAGAGATCAGCACCGTACCTTCAAGCGGAAGCTTTGTCTGTGTTGCTTCCTGAGCCTTATAAAATGCTTCGCCGAAAGATTTGGACAATCCGAGCACTTCTCCGGTCGATCTCATCTCCGGTCCGAGCAGCGGGTCTACTTCCGGGAACATATTGAACGGGAATACCGCTTCTTTTACTCCGTAGTACGGAATGTTCTGCTCTTTTAACGCCGGAACCGGTGAAGGTCTTCCTGTCAGTTCACTTGTCACAATGTCGATGGCAAGCGGAACCATGCGGATATTACATACTTTCGATACAAGCGGCACTGTTCTTGACGCACGAGGGTTCGCCTCCAATACGTACACTTTTCCGTTTTCGATCGCATACTGCATGTTCATAAGACCTTTCACATGCATCTCTTCTGCGATTTTTCTCGTATATTCTTTGATCGTCTTTACATTTTCTTCTGAAATATTTTTAGAAGGAATAATACATGCCGAATCTCCGGAATGTACTCCCGCAAGCTCGATATGTTCCATAACCGCCGGAACAAACGCATGTGTGCCGTCGCTGATCGCGTCTGCTTCACATTCTGTTGCATGTCCGAGGAAACGGTCGATCAAAATCGGACGGTCAGGTGTCACACCGACTGCTGCTTTCATATATCCTACCATGCTTTCCGCATCATATACGACTTCCATGCCACGGCCGCCAAGTACATAAGACGGACGCACCATAACCGGATAACCGATCTTCTCGGCAATTTCAAGAGCATCGTCCACCGTAACAGCCATTCCCGACTCAGGCATCGGAATCTCAAGCTTATCCATCATTTCACGGAACAGATCACGGTCTTCCGCCAGATCGATAACAGACGGAGCCGTACCTAAGATCTTCACGCCGTTTCTTTCCAGATCTGCCGCAAGGTTCAGCGGAGTCTGTCCTCCGAACTGCGCGATCACTCCGACCGGTTTTTCCTTCTTATAAATGCTCAATACGTCCTCCAGTGTAAGCGGCTCAAAATACAGTTTATCAGATGTGTCATAGTCTGTAGATACCGTTTCAGGGTTACAGTTGACAATGATCGTCTCGAAACCAAGCTTTTTCAAAGCAAGAGACGCATGTACACAGCAATAGTCAAACTCGATTCCCTGTCCGATACGGTTCGGTCCTCCGCCTAAGATCATGATCTTCGGTTTCTCTTCACTGATCGGGTTTTTGTCCGTTCCGTTATATGTCGAATAGTAATATGCTCTGTCCTGCGTTCCGCTTACATGAACACCTTCCCACGTTTCCTCAACGCCGAGGCTGATTCTCTTATTGCGGATCTCATCCTCATCCACTTCAAGAATCTGGCTTAAATATTTATCAGAGAATCCGTCTTTTTTCGCCGCGATAAGAGCATTGTCTTCCGGCAGACCTCCCTTAAACGCAAGCAGAGCCTCTTCCTCTTCTACCAGCTCTTTCATCTGCTCAAGGAAATAGTGTTTTACTTTTGTCAGTTCATGGATCTCTTCTACAGAAGCTCCTTTTCTCAGCGCTTCGTAGATAACAAAGTAACGCTCGCTTGTCGCATACCGCAAACTCTTGAGAAGCTCTTCTTTTGTTTTTCCGTCAAAATCTTTCGCATGACCGAGTCCGTATCTTCCTGTCTCCAAAGAACGAATCGCTTTCTGGAACGCTTCTTTGAAGTTCTTACCGATGCTCATTACTTCGCCTACCGCACGCATCTGTGTTCCAAGCTTGTCTTCCACACCTTTGAATTTCTCAAATGCCCAGCGCGCGAACTTGATCACAACATAATCTCCGTCAGGAACGTATTTATCCAATGTACCATACTTTCCGCACGGAATATCTTTCAGCGTCATGCCTGTCGCAAGCATTGCGGATACAAGCGCGATCGGGAATCCTGTCGCTTTCGATGCAAGCGCCGAAGAACGAGACGTTCTCGGGTTGATCTCGATAATGATATCTCTGTCTGTCTTCGGATCATGCGCCCACTGTACGTTACAGCCGCCGATCACCTTAACAGAATCTACTACTTTATGAGATTTTTCCTGCAGACGCTGCTGAACTTCTTCTGAGATCGTAAGCATCGGAGCGGAGCAGAAAGAATCTCCTGTATGAACGCCGAGCGGATCGATATTTTCGATAAAGCATACAGTGATCATATTGCCCTCTGCGTCGCGGACAACTTCAAGTTCCAGTTCTTCCCATCCCAAGATAGATTCTTCTACAAGAACCTGACCTACAAGACTTGCCTGAAGACCTCTGGCGCATACTGTTTTCAATTCATCTACATTATATACAAGACCGCCGCCTGCGCCGCCCATCGTATAAGCAGGACGAAGAACTACCGGATATCCAAGCTTCTCCGCAATCGCAAGAGCCTCGTCTACAGAATATGCAACCTCGCTTCGAGCCATCTCTATACCGAGCTGATCCATCGTGTGCTTAAATTCGATTCTGTCTTCTCCTCGCTCGATCGCATCGACCTGTACGCCGATAACTTCTACGTTATATTTCTCCAAAACGCCCGCCTGCGCCAGTTCTGAGCATAAATTAAGACCGGACTGTCCACCGAGATTCGGCAGTAATGCATCAGGTCTTTCTTTTTTTATGATTTGTTCTATTCTGTCAACATTCAAAGGTTCAATATAAGTAACGTCAGCAATCTCCGGATCCGTCATGATTGTCGCCGGGTTTGAATTCACCAATACAATCTCGTATCCTAAATTTCTCAATGCTTTACAAGCCTGTGTTCCGGAATAATCGAATTCACAAGCCTGTCCGATAATGATCGGGCCGGAGCCGATGATAAGTACCTTGTGGATATCATTTCTTTTTGCCATCTTTCTTCCTCCTGTATTGTCCCATGTTCTCATTTCATTTTCTCAATCGAATATTATACAATAAATTAAGTTTTCCGACAATCCTTAATTTTCACTTTTCTCTCTATATTTTCCTATATTTTTATCCTGTATTCTCATCGGCTTTTCATTTTTTACATTTTTTCCGACTTCCGGCTTTTTAACTTTTCATATTTCTATAAGTTTTCACAGCTTTAACTGTCCGGTTTTTTACATTTTTACAGTTTTTCATCCTACTTCCGCTTTGATTTTTTTACATTTTCACGGTTTACTACTGCTGCAGCCTGCTTAAAACAGAATATCCTATCGTTCCTTTCGGCATATCTACTCCGAAGTTCTCTGCTACAGTCGCCCCTATCACCGCAAACGTCTCTGTTTCCGGAAGCGGACCTCCCGCCTGCATTCTTTTGCTGTATGCAAGGAAAGGAACATACTCTCTCGTATGATCAGTTCCCTTGTATGTCGGATCATTCCCGTGATCTGCGGTCAGGATCAATAGATCATCCTGCAAAAGACATTCCAGCAAAACGCCGAGCTTCTCATCAAACTTTTCGATCTCTTTGCCATACCCTTCTACATTTCTCCGATGCCCCCATAATGCGTCAAAATCAACAAGGTTTACAAAACACAGTCCCGTAAATTCCTCTTTGCACACATCGATCGTCTGTTCCATTCCATGAACGGAACTTTCCGAATGATATGTTTTCGTAATCCCTTCCCCGCAGAAAATGTCATGAATCTTTCCCACGCCGATCACATCATTTCCCGCATCTTTCAGAGCATTTAAAACAGTGGGCGCCGGCGGCTTCAACGCGTAGTCTCTCCGATTGCTTGTCCTTTTAAACTCACCTTTTTTCATTCCGATATACGGTCTTGCGATCACCCTTCCTACGCGCCATTCATCTTTCATCGTGATCCGCCTTGCAGTCTCACAGCACCGATACAGTTCTTCCAGATCGAAAGTCTCTTCATTTCCGCAGATCTGCATAACCGAATCCGCCGACGTATACACGATCATAGATCCTGTACGAATCTCTTCCTCGCCCAGCTCTTCTATAATCTCAGTACCGCTCGCGCTTTTATTTCCGATCACCTTTTTCCCACACTGTTTCTCCAGCTCCTTGATCAATTCTGCCGGAAATCCATGTTCCGTAAAAGTCCGAAACGGCTTTTCCGTTTTAATCCCCATCATCTCCCAGTGTCCGGTCATCGTATCTTTTCCGTTGCTCGCTTCCCGCATCCGCATGAAGCGCCCCTCGGGAGACTCGACGCCTTTCATATCTCCGCCGCACTTTAAGTTCAGAAACCCAAGCCTGCGAAGATTCGGAATATTCAAAGTTTTTGTTTTCTCCAAAATATGTCCGAACGTATCCGCGCCTTCATCTGCGAACCGAGCCGCATCCGGCATCGCCCCGATCCCGAGAGAATCAAGAACGATTACAAATATTCTTTTATATGCTCTCATTATCCCATCTCCCTGTACAATACTCTTATATCTTGCCCTTATTCTCAATAAATCAATACTGTATCCACTTTATTCTTATGAACAGTCTCCCCATTTATACCGCAATTTGTAATTACTATACTGATGATAATCCAGATATTTCTCCTTTTGAAGTCTTCCGATAACAATGTAAGGCATCACATTCTGAGTCCGTGCATAACTACAGATTGCTTCAAATGTAAAGTCTCCTTTTTGGATAAAACTTGCATAACTCTCCGGTGACAAAAGTCTATCTCTCGCAAAAAGATCTGCTGCCGTCTCCTTATCCACATCACTCCCGTCATCTATAAATTTAATACTTTTACCTATATCTCCATTTACAATATGTCCCAGTTCATGAAATAAAGAAAACCAAAAAATATCCGCAAACGCTCCCCTTATCGTCAAAACCATTTGATACACCCCATCGCTCCGCCGAAAAATATACCCTTGCACAGGCGCTCCTCTAAAATTTTTCACAACAGAAAAATCTATGCCATATTCTCCCAATACAGTTTTCAAATGATTTTGAAAATCCACATTCTTCTGACACATAACATTTTTTATTTTACCTATCAATTCGTTTATATGCTCTACTTCAAACTTTGTTGAAACATTTTGATTATTCTCCAAAATTTGACACAAACGAATCCATGCCCCCAACACATTTCTATTTACCGATAAGTTTCCGGACATCCGAAATGCTCCCCCGGGAATTATTTCATTTAAATTTACCAAATTACTAATCTGCAGAATTTTACGAAGAGAAAGTATCGAATCATCTTTATTTTCACGACTAGGCATCATGCCTCTTTCTCTAAAGTATTTCACAATTTCTTTTAAGTCTTCCCTCACGATACGCTCTTCTTCCGTAATCGTCTGTAATTCATTTGCTTCCAAAAGTTCCGCCTCATAGTTCGCCTGAAGATTCAGCCAAAAAGACTTTGGTACTCCGATTGCATACTCTAATCCTCTGGCAAAGTTTGCAGATATCCCTTTCTTTCCGGCAATAACATTGCTTACGTAAGCCGGAGAAACGCCTGCACTCGACGCCAGTTCACTCTGTGTGATTCCACGTTCTTCCAAGACGTCTGCAATCGTTTCTCCCGGGTGAATTATTAAATCACGGGATATACCAATTTTCTTTGCTGCCATGATAATCACTCACTCCTTCCACTTCTATTTCCGTACAAATCATAACCGTATCCTGTTCGGCATTCGGCTCGATAATCAATCTTACATTTGCCGCTACATGCAACGAATATCGAATACTTTCGCATCCTTCTAACTGTTCAGGCTTTCCTAATCCCAATTTCAAAAAATCCCCAAAACATTCCGCCGCTTTTAGTCTGTCCATATGCTTTTTTATTGTTTTCACCCACTCAAAAGGCAGTTTTTTTGCATCTTTTTATAATCTTTAAAGTATTTTTCAACTTTTGCATTCGCATATGTTATTTCCACTCAATACATCACCCTCGCATTAACCTTTTGGTTAATTTATTATGTCATGTTTTCTTTTTCTTGTCAATCGTTCCTACAGATACTCCGACCCAAACCCAAACGGCAAAAGTTCTTCCAACCGAAGGATTCTATACTTTTCCCTGCCTGATGCCAATATCACCTTGAACTTCTTCGGATCGCAAAATTCTGCCATAACCTGACGGCACACTCCGCAAGGAGGCGTACATACTGTTTCTGAAATATCTTTTCCACCGATGATGCAAATTGCGCGAAACTTCCTTTCTCCTTCGCTCACCGCCTTAAAAAACGCAGTTCTCTCCGCACAATTTGTCGGTGAAAATGCAGAATTTTCTATATTGCATCCGGTATAGATCCTGCCGCTTTCAGCCAAAAGAGCTGCGCCTACTTTAAATCCCGAGTAGGGACTGTATGAATACGCCAGTTGTGCAGTCGCTGTCTCAATTAACTTTGCGATCATTCCCTGCGATAATTCCATTTCACAAGTTCCTTCCGCCGGGTTTTCTTCTTCCGTTTTCACGATTTTTACAATGCGGCTCGTTCCGAGTCTGTCTGCCCCAAGCTCCAGAAACTTTTCCGCGTCTTCCATCGAGGAAATGCCGCCCGCCGCTTTCATCTTCACGTTACCGCCGACATGATCCGCAAACAGGCTGATATCGTCAAAAGTCGCGCCTGCTTTTGAAAAACCTGTGGACGTTTTAATATAATCCGCTCCCGAACGAGTGACGATTTCACACATTTTCACTTTTTCTTCATCTGTCAAAAGACATGTTTCTATGATCACTTTAAGAACTTTACTGCCGCACGCATTTTTCAGAATGCGGATTTCTTCTTCGATCTGATCGTATTTTCTGTCTTTCAGCCATCCGATATTGATAACCATATCGATCTCATCCGCTCCGTTTGCGATCGCATCTTTTGTCTCAAATTCCTTTACGGCAGTCGTCTCGTAACCGTTCGGAAAACCGATCACAGTACAAATCGGAACTCTTCCGCCTACATATTCCGCCGCTTGCTTCACATAACTTGGAGGAATACAGACTGACGCCGTATCATATTTCACCGCATCATCACATACCTGACGAATCTCATCCCACACAGCTTCCTGCGACAGCAATGTGTGATCCACATGCCGTAAAATTTCTTTTTCATTCATATCCTTCATTTGACCGTTTATTTCCTCTCTTTATTTTCCGCATTTATTTTCTTTCACTTATTTTTCCCGCTTTTTCCCCTCATTTCTTTTCTCGCGTTTATTTTCTTTCATTTATTTTTCCCGCTTATCTCCCCCATTCATTTTTCCGTTTTTCTTTTCTCCCGCTCTTTTCTTCTCGTTGTCATTTTCTTTATATGCATTCTACTCTTTTTTCCGTTCTTCGGAAATCAATCTGCGGACCGCGTCCACTGCCACCCGGATCGCCATGTCCGTATCGTGCACTACCGGGTTCTCAAGTCCTGCTTTCTCACGTTCCTGATTCGCGATCACAAGAAAACACGAGCCGACCCGCACCCCAAGGCTGCTCGCCACAACAAACAGAGCCGCCGATTCCATTTCCGAGGCAAGACAGCCGAGTTGTTTCCACGCCTCCCACTTATGAAGCAGATCGTAGCCTACCGGCTTTCTCTCCGGTTCATGCTGACCGTAAAACGAATCTTTGCACTGTACAACTCCCGTATGGAACGGATATCCTTTTGATTTAGCAGCTTTCACAAGCGCATTCGTCACTGTCAGATCGGGCACTGCCGGAAATTCGATCGGCGCATACTCCCTGCTCGTTCCTTCCATCCTGATCGCCCCTGTTGACACAACGATATCTCCGCTTTTCACATCTGTCTGCATTCCGCCGCAAGTTCCGATCCTGATAAACGTATCCGCACCGCACCTACAAAGTTCTTCCATTGCAATAGCTGCCGACGGTCCTCCTATTCCCGTAGATGTAACGCTTACCTTCACTTGATCGAGCGTTCCTGTATATGTCACATACTCTCTGTTATCTGCAATCAACACCGGGTTATCTAAATATTGCGCGATCTTCACACATCTTTTCGGATCTCCGGGCATAATGACGTACTTCCCGATTTCCCCTTTTGCAGTTTGTATATGATACTGTCTGTTCGGATCTTCCGAATAATTTTTCATCTGCTGTTCCTCCTCACTTTGCCGGTAAAAACAAAACCGCCGCAAAACAGACAGGCTATTTTAAAAATCCCCCATCTATTTTGCGGCAGTTTGCTCTGCATTTTTTACCTTTTATATAATAGTGAACCGCCCACCGGTTAAATCCAATGGGGTTCCGGTTTCAAGTCAGAAGCTGCCTGACATCTTAATACTCAAACACTGCCACACCATAGGCCGGAAGCGGGTATGCGATCGAATACGCCTGACCGTCGCATTCCTTTTTCACCGGTTTGTAAGTAAGCGGACGTTCTTCCCCTTTTCCTCCGTACTTTTCCTCATCACTGTTCAAAACAAGCTTCAGCGTTTTCCTCGTCGGAACGCCGACTCTGTAATCTTCTCTTTCCACAGGAGTAAAGTTGCAGACGAAAAGCAAATTCTTTTCTTTATTCTTGGAATGTCTTACAAAGCTGTAAATACTTCTGAAAATATCATCCGCATTGATCCACTCAAATCCCGCCGGATCATTGTCCATTTCATAAAGAGCTTTATTGTTTTTATACAAATGAAGCAGATCCCGATACCAGTTCTGAATATCTCTGTGCTCAGGTTCGGCGAGCAGGAACCAATCGATCTCTCTCTTTTCGCTCCATTCTCTAAGCTGTGCAAATTCCTGACCCATGAACAGAAGTTTCTTTCCCGGATGGCCCATCATAAACGCATAGCCTGCTTTTAGGTTGGCAAATTTATCGAACCCAAGTCCCGGCATTTTATTGATCATCGAACACTTCAGATGAACAACTTCGTCATGCGACAACACAAGAATATAATTTTCACTGTATGCATACTGCATCGCAAACGTCATCATATGATGTGCATTTTTACGGAAATACGGATCAAGTTTCATGTACTCCGTAAAATCGTGCATCCATCCCATATTCCATTTCAGGCTGAAACCAAGGCCGTCGTCTTCGGGCGATCCTGTCACCTTCGGCCATGCCGTCGATTCTTCCGCGATCATCACAGCGCCCTTGTTCCGTCCCAGAACAACCGAATTCAAATGTTTAAAGAAATCGATCGCCTCAAGATTCTCGTTGCCTCCGTATTTGTTCGCGACCCACTGTCCGTCCTGTTTTCCGTAATCAAGATAGAGCATCGACGCAACAGCATCCACACGGAGCCCGTCCACATGGAAATGTTCGATCCAGAATAATGCGTTTGCAATCAGGAAGTTGCGCACTTCCGCTTTTCCGTAATCAAATACTTTCGTTCCCCAATCCGGATGTTCTCCGAGTCTGGGATCTGCATACTCGAATGTCGGAGTTCCGTCAAAATCAGCAAGCCCGTGAGCATCTTTCGGAAAATGCGCCGGAACCCAGTCAAGAATCACTCCTATATTGTTTTTATGCAGAAGGTCAACCAGATATGCAAAATCTTCAGGACTTCCGTATCTTGAAGTCGGCGCATAATATCCCGTAACCTGATATCCCCACGAACCGTCAAACGGATGCTCTGCAATGCCCATCAGTTCTACATGAGTGTATCCCATCTCTTTTACATATTTTACGATCGCCTCGGCGAACTCTCTGTATGTGTAGAATCCTTCATCTTCCCTTCCCGGGTGACGCATCCACGAACCCATATGAACTTCATAGATCGACATCGGATTCTTCTTATGATTCCATGTCTTCCGCGCTTTCATCCATGCGTCATCCGTCCATCTTATACGGGAAAGATCCGTAATACGAGACGCCGTTCCCGGACGAAGCTCCGCATAATTTGCAAACGGATCCGCCTTATAAAGAAGCTCGCCTTTCTGCGTCTCAATACAGAACTTATAAAGCTGTCCTTCTTTCGCTTCCGGTACAAACTTCACATAAATACCTAGAGGCTCCTGACGCTCCATTCTGTCTCTTTCCAAATTCCAGTCATTAAATTCCCCGACTACAGACACATTCTTCGCATTCGGCGCCCATACCGCGAAATAAACGCCCTCCGTTTTGTCGTTCACTACTTTATGTGCGCCTAATTTTTTATAGATCTCGTAATGGTTTCCCTGACCAAACAGGTAATGATCCAATTCTCCTATCTCATAGGCATGTTCATTCGCTTTCATACTTGCCGCATCCGCCGCAGTGTTTTTCGCCGGACTGTTCGCCCTGTTCCGGCTTGCGCCGCCTGACGCCTTTTTCACCGCACTGCCCGCCATACCGCCGGCTGCATGATTCACGATGCCTTTGCCTGCACTTTTTGCCGCGTTTCTGCCCGCACCTTTTCTCCTTGCCATAAAAGCCCACCTCGCCGTTTCCTCATAATAAAATATCGAAGCGTTTCTGCCCGCTTCCGTGATAGTTTCATTATACTTGATTCCGTCCAAAAAATAAAGAGAAACAGACAGCTCTTTCCCGCCCGTTTCTCTTGTATTTTGTCTATTTATGCACACATTTTAAATTATAGTCTATTATCATGCTTCTTTATATATTAAAATCTTTTTCAGAAAGAATAATACGGTCTGACTCGTCTGTATTTCTTCCGAAAACTTTCCGCATCAATTTCTTCGCGGACGCCTTCTGAGAATGACGGATCGCGTCATCCATAACTTCTTTCACTTCCGCAACCGTCACAAAATGATCTTCTCTCTGCAGAGAATCAATTTTACTATACAGCGCAAGAATTCCCATCTCGTCAATGTGATATCCGTTTTCTTTCGCATACGTCTGACCGAACGTAACAAGCTCATCGTTGATGAAAATCGGCACTTCCAGTCTTGATGTGAATTTTTTCCTGAATTCTCTGTTCGATGACAACAGTCTGTCAAGCGGCTTTCTCTGCTCTTCCAAGACGATCAGCATCTCGCCTGTATCCTGCTCCATCGCTTTATTAAGACGCGCAACTGTCTTTTCATTCATTTTGGACGCTTTCTCAATGATCAGAGCGCCGCCGTAAAGTTTTTCGACAATATCGCTGATCTTCTTCTTATTCAGAGAATCTCCTGTCACGATCGCGACCTTGCCCTGACGGATGTCTCTTTGCTTCTGGATCGCTTTCACGACGTCAACGGCAAGAACCGTTTTTCCGTTGCCTTTATTTCCAATGATAAGCAAGTTGCCCGTTCTCGAAGTCCCTTTTCTGTTCGTACAGTTCTTATCCTGCTCAAGCACATCGACAAGCTGTTCGCTCATTCCGCGCACCGGAACAAAGTAAGAAAACAGTTTCTTCTGTTCCTCTGTAAGTCCGGCTCTCGTTCCGATACCGCTTTGCATCTCAAGGTCATATCTTCCATGTACGACAAAACCGGTATCCATTGACAATGCATCCGAGATCTCATCGAGCGGAAGCGGTGCAGTCTTACCTGTCGCAATCAGCTTCGCAGTCTCTTTACGGCTAAGCGGTGTCGTCGCCGACATAATGTCGATCGGCTCGTCATCATCAGGAATCTCTCTGTCGTCATCCTCTCCCGAATAATCAGGATTTACTGTGAACTCATCCTCAATGTCCTGAATCTCTTCCGCGTCATCTTCCCCGAAGAAATACTCGTCATCTGCGTTTCCTTCCGCCTCTTCGATCACTTCATCCGCTTCTTCGTAGTAATCTTCTTCCGGTTCTTCAATCACTTCTTCTGACTCTTCATAGTAATCTTCTTCCGGTTCTTCAATCACTTCTTCTGATTCTTCATAGTAATCTTCTTCCGGTTCTTCGATCACTTCCTCTGATTCTTCATAGTAATCTTCCTCCGGTTCTTCGATCACTTCTTCTGATTCTTCATAGTAATCTTCTTCCGGCTCTTCGATCACTTCGTCTGCTTCCTCATAGTAGTCTTCTTCAAAGTAATCGTCATCCAAATCTTCCTCGAACTCCTCGTCGAAATCTTCGTCAAAGTCATCATCAAAATCATCGTCGATTCTAAGATCCTCCGCAACCTGACCCATGTTTTCGCTTGGTTCTTCTTTTCTCTTAAGATATACTCCTGTAGGTTCTTTCTTTTCTTCTTCCGGCGGGATAATTCCCTCAATTTCATCAATCATACGTTGAATATCCGGCGGTAAAATCGGTGTTGTTTTCTTATTCGTCTCCATAGTATCCCCTTTTGCTGTATCCCCTGCTGAATCTATAACTTCTTCTTGTTCCGATTCGGATGCTCCTTCTGCATCCGTCCCCTCTTCAACCGGCTCATCCTCTCCTGCATTTTCTTCAAATCCCGAAAGGATATCTTCCAAACTGATCTGACCTGTAATCTGATCGTCCTCTTTTGTTTCAGCGGCCGCTTCCGCTTGCGCTGCCTCCTCCGCTTGCGCGGCTTCTTCTGCTTGTGCCGCCTCTTCCGCTCTTGCGGCTTCTTCTGCTTGTGCCGCCTTTTCTGCTCTTGCGGCTTCTTCCGCTTTCGCCTCTTCTTCTGCCTGTAATGCGGCGCGGCGTTTTTCCTCTTTCAAACGACTTACCATGTCTATATCTGCAACCGACTCAATCTCTCCGATCGCCTGCTCCAGATCCGCAAGATCTTCTTCATCCTCGATCTCATCTTTTCTTACCGGACGGAATTTGATCTGAGATGTATTTCCCATATCCTTTTCTTTGCCGAATTCCGACTCCTCTTCATCCTCAAAGTCAAAATCCATCGCTCCTGTTTCCGTCAAATCGAACTCCGACTCTTCTTCGTCTTCAAAATCAAAGTCCATCGCTCCCGTTTCCGTCAAGTCAAACTCCGGCTCTTCTTCGTCTTCAAAATCAAAGTCCATCGCTCCCGTTTCCGTTAAATCAAACTCCGGCTCTTCTTCATCTTCAAAGTCAAAGTCCATCGCTCCCGTTTCCGTTAAATCAGATTCCGACTCTTCTTCATCTTCAAAATTAAAATCCATCGGAGCTGTCTCGTCTTGGAAATCATCTGCCGTCAATTCTTCCAACTCCGGATGAAGAAGTTTTCTCAATGCAACGTCTAACGGCATCGTATCTCCCAGTTTCTTTTTAGCAGGCTGCCTTTCTTCTTCCGGCTCTGCGGTTGTCTCCAGCACATCCGGTCCTTTTATTCCTTCCGGTACGCGCTCCTCCGGCTCATCGACTCCTTCTGCTTCGGAAACATCCGTCGGCAGATATGCGTCTTCTGTCTGCCCGGCATCTTCCGCATCTATCGGCACCTGCTCGTCCTGTTCAACATGATCCTCTGCATCCTCCGCCGGTGAATCCGCTTCTAACGCCTTGATCTCGTCGGCTTCCCACGCTTCCGTATCTACTTCCACCGGGTCGTTCGGCAAAGTGATCTCTCTTACTCCTTCTGAGATCGTTTCCGGCATCATGTCCGGAACAAGTTCCTCCATTCCCTTCGGAACTCGTGCGTTCACCTGCTGTTCGGCAGCGAAATCAGCATCGGCAACTTCGGAGTCGGCAGCCATAAGTTCAGCTCCCGGCAAACCGTTTTCTTCTTCCTCCTGCTCGGATTCATCTGCCTCTGCATAAGAAAAAATATCAGGAATCTCCTCTGTCTCCTCGGACGTCCTTGCATAACGCTTATCGTACTTTTCCTGCTGGGAAGGAGTCAGTGGTTTGTACTGCATCTTTAGTTCCATCGCCTTATAGACATACTGCCCCTCGCTGAACCAAAGAATCAAATCGTCACACTCTTCCAGACATTCTGATGTCATACCGGCTTCCTGATACAGCTTCGCCAGTTCATATGCCCACTCTTCAATATATTCGGATTTCTTATATTCTTCAAGAGCTTCGATCTGCTGCTCGATCGGCGCCCTCTGCGCGCGGAGAATCTTATATCTTAAAATGTACTGATTCGGGTCTTTCGGCGCGATCTGCATAAACTCATCGTAAAAATCGATCGCCTCATCGACATTTCCCGTCTTAAGAGCCAATCCGCACAGACGGCTGATAATCTTACGGCTTCCTTCCGCCCGCTGATATGCAAGCGTCAAAATGTCATATCCCTTCTGATATTCTCCGGTTTTTTCATAAATTTCACTGACGTTTGACAACATCACTGCATTGCGCACGCGCCTCCAGTCAATTTCATCTGCGATCGCCGCTGCTCTGCTGTACGCGCCGCTCTCCATAAGTTCGAGCATCCGTTCAGTCTTTGATTTATATTCGTATTTATCCACCGCATTCACCTCATTAAAAAATAGTTTTGTACAGGGCAGTGTCTTTCCTTCTATGTTTCTTTACATACTATATCTTTCAATATTTTATCATATGCATTTCGCAATGTCAAAAAAATGCACCCTCAATTAACATTGAAGATGCATTTTTATAATCTATTTAATTTTTTCATATTCTCTTTATTTTTAAATCGGAGGCAAATATTAGATTCTGTTCCTGTAAGACCTCTGCCATTGTTATTTGATCTGCGGTCGATTTATTAAGACCTGCTTATTAAATCTTCCCTCCTTCAATTAACAAATTCGAGTTCATAACAGTATCCTTATCACATATCACTTACGTTCCTTGTTTCCGGTACCACCACACATATTAAACCCGATATGCACGAATGATAATCTACTCAATGTTTCTTTACACATCTTTTGAAATTCTGCTATATGTGGTATCTATATTCAATATGTCTGCAAATGTTAAATCTTTCTGATCTCTATCCGGACTTCCAACTCTCCGATCAATTCTTTCGTTATTTTTATTCCGGATCATCTATCCTTGAGCAAAGGTCTCTTCTCCACAGGAACTTTCACTTGCCATACCACTAACATATTGATGATTCACTGAAATCACGCTGTCCATTGGTCTTTCCCTCCTGCTATCCGTTTATTTTTAATCTAATCGGGCAACTGATACGATGCCTTCTTAGTTAAATATCCTTTTGAGATGCTTTTGTTTTTATTTTGTTGTATCTCTTTTGGATGTCTTTATAATATCACCTGAGTTTTATTTTGTCAATACATTTTTATAAAAAACTTTAAATAATTACATTTTACTTTTATATTGTATGAATTTTCTGACAATGTTGCTGTCTCTGCAAAAAAGAATAAGGCGTCCGTTACCGAACGCCCTATTCCATAAAAGCTTAAATGTTTACTGCCTTAATCAAAAGACAAGTTTTCACTATGCTCTTTTTCTTCTAACCGCTACATAAGCAATTACCGACATTCCCGCAAGTACAAGCCACAGAGCTACATGTGCCGTATCTCCTGTCTGTACGCTTCCGCCCTGTGACGGAGTTGACGGAGTCTGCGGATCATTCTTCGGCGGAGTCTGAGTCTTCGTCAAACCTTCTGCCGCTGAATTCAACTGTGCCAAAGCAGCTTTTACCTGATCCGCTGTTGCAGCCTCGTTATCCAAGATTGCCTTAGCAGATTTCAGAGCGTTTTCAAGCTTCGCCCAGCTCTCTGCTGTGTAACCGTCGTTCTTCTTATCTTTGTACTTGTCGTAAGCTGCCTGAAGCTCGCTCTTATCAACAGACGGTTTTCCGGAAAGCTTCAATGCTACGCGAGCGTCTCTTAACGCATTAAGCGCTGCGTCTACCGCTGCCTGATCACTGTTGCTGTTGTCTTCCACGATTGCTTTTGCCGCTTTCAGCGCATCTGCATATTCTTTCCAAGAATCTGCTGTATAGTCTGCCTCTTTCAGATCTTTATACTCTTCGATCAAAGCTTTCAATGCATCTGTGTTTCCACGCTGTACAAGTGCTGTAACCGCATCGTTCAACGCTTTTGCTGCTGCATCGATCTCTGTCTGATCTTTACTGTCTTTCAGTACCTTTTCTGCATCTGAAAGAACTGTTTTCATTGCTTTGTAAGAATCTGTTGTGTACAAGTTCGCATCAGCCGCTTTCGCTGCATCGATTGCTGCTTTTAACGCCTCTTTATTGATCTGCTCTACTTTTACTAATGCTGTATGAGCATCTTCTAACGCTTTCTTCGCTGCGTCTACCGCTGCCTGATCAAGATTGCTGTTGTCTTTCACAACTTTTTCTGCCGCTTTCAACGCATCTGTGTACGCTTTCCAGGAATCTGTTGTGTAGTCTGCCTCTTTCAGACCTTCTGCTTTATATTCTGCGATCAAAGCTTTCAACGCATCTGTGTTTCCACGTTCTACAAGCGCAGCAACCGCATCATTCAGATCTTTTGCTTTCGCATCGATTGCCGCCTGATCCTTACCGTTTGTCAGAAGTTCTTCTGCTTCTGCAAGAACTTTTTCCATTGCTTCGTAAGAAGCTGTTGTATATGCGTTTTCGTCTTTTTCTTTTGCCGCATCAACTGCTGCCTGCAGTTTGCTCTTATCAAGCTGCGGATCTACCGGAGCTTTTACGAGAGCTTCTTTTGCCGCTTTCAATGCGTCTTTCGCCGCATCTACTTCTGCCTGTGTCTTATTGCTGTTGTCTGCCACGATTCCATTTGCAGCTTCAAGAGCTTCTTCGTATTTCACCCATGTCTCATGTGTGTAATCCGCTTCTTTCAGTTCTTTGTACTCTTCGATAAGAGCTTTCAATGCATCTGTGTTTCCGCGTTTTGCCAATGCTGCATGTGCATCTTCTAACGCTTTCTTCGCTGCGTCTACCGCCGCCTGATCGCTGTCGCTGTTATCTTTCACGATTGCGTCTGCCGCATTCAGAGCTGTCTCATAAGCGCTCCATGTAGATGTTGTATGAGCGTCTGCTTTCAGATCTTCTTCTGTGTACTGATCGATCAAAGCTTTCAGATCTGTTACATCTCCGCGAGCAACAAGTCCTTTCACAGCTTCAGTTAATTCTGTAACCATTGCGTCGATCGCATCTTTTGTACCGTTTACAAGAAGCTGTTTTGCTTCTGCAATTTTAGCTTTTACCGGCTCTGCGCTGGATGCTGTACTTGTTTCAACTTTCTTCTCTGCGTCTGCGATTGCAGTTCTCAGAGCGGATGCGTCTACAAGTTTATCTTCTGCGCCTTCCAGTTTCTCAAGCATAGCAGCTACTTCTTCCTGTGTCTGCGCTCCTGTCGCCACAAGATCGTAACCTTCTTTTACAAGCGCTTTGAATGCCGCCGCGCTGTCTGCCGTTGCTTTTGATGTGTCTACTGCTGACAATACAGCCAATCTGTCGATCAATGCTGTAATGTCTACGCCCGGTTTCTCGCCTTCTTCCGGTTTTGTTCCGTATACTTCAAGCTCTACAACGTGGTTTGTTGTTGCTCCACTCGTTGTTCCATGCATATAAACACGAACAAACTGTGCTTTTGTACCTGTCGGCAATGTCCATGATTTACCATCTGCTGATTCTGCATATTCTGTATCAAATTCGCTCTGTTTATCTTTATTTAATCCGTGAACATTTGTATCATCCGCATTATAAACGATCACAGCTTTACCATTTGTGAAGTCTTCTTCTTTTTCAGCCACAGCTACAACTGTGTCTTTATAAGTTCTGCCATCACCCCAATAGCGATACAGTGACAATGAGTCCACATCACATACAGCGCCTAAGTTAACCTGCATGTAAGATGAATCAGCTTTGTTATCCGCGCCAAACTCCGCATAATTGTTTGCATAATCTGTTTTATTTCCATCTACAGCCATAGTCATCGGTCTATCGCCGCCTTTTGCTGCGTTTGTGCCGTCTGCTGTCCATTTTGCCGTTACGTTTGCATCTTTTGCGATGTTCTTTGCTTCTACTTTTTCTCCGTAGATTGCAAGATCACCGACTGTAATAAATTTGTTTACTTTATCTCCCTGATGATGGTAAGACTCTGTTCCGCTGATACGCACGTATCTTGCTTCCTGTGCCGGGAATGTAATCTCCTCCGGGAAGAATGACAGGTTATTTGTATTTGTAATCTTACTTGAAAGATCAAGACCATTTTCTCCTGTTACCGGAGTCCATGTCTGTCCGTCTTTACTGATCTCTACGATTAATTTCTTAATATTACCTGTACACTGCCAATAATTTGCCTGAGCATTAAAATAACGCGGTGTGTAATCAACCTGATCTAATTTATATGTAGCTCCCAAGTCAACCTTCATCCATGCATTATTGCTATTTACATTACCATCTGTTACTTCCTGACTTGTCCAGAATGTTGTATTATTTCCATCTAATACTTGCTCTTTCTCACCTTCACTTTTACCTGAAACTGTGATCATATCATTTGTAAGTTTAAGTTTCGGAAGTCCTTCCGGCTCTCCGAGATTAGCCACTTCATTATAACCGTATGCGATATCGTATACTGCCGCCGCTGTCACACCTTCACCTGCTGTGATCGCAGCTTTCTCTACCTTATGGAATCTGTTATCTTTGTTGTAAGCAGATCCTTCCAGTGTTCCGTCTACATAAAGTTTCAGCATACCGTTGTTTTCTTTCACACCTACTACTTTATGCTCTACTCCGTCATTGATTGACTTGCCGGAAACTGCTGTCGCACCATTCAGTGTGAAGGATGCTTTTCCGTCTGCTGTTACTTTCAACTCGTACTGATCGTTCTGTTTTACGAGTGACTGATTTGTTGCCGTTGTTTGTACTGTTGCATATACTGTGAATCCATTATTAGAATTCAGTGATTTGTCCGCTGCTGCGATTTCTCCTGCTTCTGTAATGTCTTCTTTTTCAACGATCACACTGTCTTTGTGATATACAACAGACGCAGCTTCTGTCGCTTTGTTGCCCGACATATCTTTAATATCCTGCGGAGTTACTTTTATTGCCGCTTCGTTTGCCGGAGCTTCTGCTAATACGATGTGATATGTTGTATCGTCTGCGCTCTTCTTAATAGAAGAAATTTTTGCATTTTCTACTTTAAAGAGGTTTCCTGATACTTTCTCATCGAATTTTACTGTAAGTTCTTTCGCACCGTCTGTCATGATTCTATCGATCTTCGGCGCTTTTGTATCTTCTTTGTCTGAAACACGTAAGATACGCACTTCGTTCGGTTTCAAGTTCACTGTGTATTCTTGACCATACTTTAATGTACCTGTCTGAGCAGACTTATCGGAAAGAAGATAGCTGTGCTCTAAGTAGTAGTTTAATGTGCCTGCATTTTCTGCAACACCCATTGTACGGTCGAATGTAAACGTAATAGCTTTGTCTGCGCTTGCAGATGGGTTACGAAGTGAGATGATTCCATCTTTTCCGTCGAAGCATGAGAATCCGTATGCTTCTGCCTGTGCCTCACTTGACAGATCTCCGTTACTCAGTTTTGTAATATCCGGTTTTCCGCCGATCATCTTGGAGTTTTTGAGCATGTGGTAGTTTGCTTCTGCCCACTCAAGGAATTCTCCTGTGATCTCGTATTTTCCGTCTGTCATAATACTGTCGGAGTAGTACAGCTCCCAGAATGCTGTTCCACGAGTAGACAGCATGTACAGATAGTTCTGGAAATCTTCATCTGTAGCAGTATTAGCTGTCATTCCTGTTCCTTCTTTTCCGTAAACCGGATCATGGTTGTACAGATTCTGAAGCGGGAACTGGAATTGATGGTTCTTCAGGAAGTCATAGTAACAAGCGTCACGGTATGTAATCTGCTTGTTCATCTTCGTCGTTCCGAAAGATGCATCTTTCTGATCATGTACACACTGAATCCATACAGAGTTCGCCCACTGTAAATACCACGGACTCGGGTTTACATAACATGTAAGAGAGATCCAAAGATTATTGATCTCATCGTCTTTTTCACTCTGACGAACCGCTTCCATAAGATCGATCCATGCTTCCCACAGGTCAGTCACATGGTACATCTGATGATAACCGCCTACCATATGGTGGTTTGACTCACTGTATACCGGAACGCCGTCTGCTCCGCCTGCATTATTGAAATGATTGTACTGAGCAGTATCTGCGAATCCATCCCATTTCCAATAGTTAACTCCATATTCCTTTTGCCAGTTAACTGCCATCGTCGCGAAATTTTCTACATATACACGGTCAGCAACGTCGATAGATCCTCCAGCTTTACTTCCTGTTTTTGCTGCTGTAAGAATATCTGCAAGATATCCATAGAAGTTATATCCGCCTCTCGGTCCAACCCATACACCGAAGTTACTTCCAAACTTCTGAACAAGCTGACTGGACGGTGTCAACTGATTTGGAAATTTTTCATTAAATGTCCAAAATCCCTTATCATTAACCACTGCACCTGATCTTTCATGATCTCTTTCAGGGATATGTCCGTTATTATATGCGTTCCATCCGTCATCTACTACATACGAATCCAGCGGACGAACTTCTGCTTTATTCAACTCACGATCAATTTCAATGAACGAAGCCAAAATATTTTCATCACTGATCTTCATCATGTTGTCGAACCATGAATTGTACTGTGTACGGAACTCTGACGGAGTTGCGATTGACTTGATGTACTCGAAGAAGTCTGCCTGAATAACTTCCTGCTCTGTACTTCTTGCCGCACCTGCAACTGTCTGCCATGTCACATACTTATCGTCTGTTGTCAACTGATTATCTTCTTTCAGTCTGCTGAACGTCTTACCACTGTAATAACGCATAAATCCTGTTCCGTTTACGATCTCTGTATCCGCTGCCGGGAACTCACATCCGAAGAACATTCCCTGAATGTAGATCGGCTGTCCGAGGTTCGCTTTGAACTCTTCCATCTGAACAACGCCGCCTTGACCTCTCGGAATTGTCCACTGTGCATCGGACTCTGCCACTTTCAGAGACTCAAGGTCGATATAGTCGATCTCAGCATCTGCCATCTTGTCATCCGGCACGTCGATCTCAAGGAATTTACGCATGAAGTGATCGCCTTCGTACATTACGATTACTTCGTCGATTGAATACTCTACGTTTTTGTGAGTGTACGGTTTGAAAGAAAATGTTACTTTCTTACCTGTTTTCTCTTTACCGTTGATCGTTGCCGTTGTATCTTCGACTTTGACTGCCTCATTGCCGTCTTTCAGCTCTAAATCGCTTGTCTCAAATGCACGGTCATCCGTATCTACCGGAGCTTTATCTGCGTGGAGATTAAATTCTGCTCCGCCGGCAAATCTTTCCCCATTGTTTGAAGATGTTGCTACGAACTTAATCTGTTTCGCAGTACATGCTTCTTTCAAGTTTACATAGATCGGGTTCGTACCATTATATTCAAATTCGCCTTCTGCGATCGGCTCTCCCCAATCTTCGGATTCATAATCAAGTTTGTTTTCTGCTGTTGATGCGTACAGCTTGTACCCCTTAATATTTCCGTTTGTGTTTTCTCCTTCTTTTCTCGGTGTATAAGAGAAGGACTGGAATGTCACATCTTTTCCGAATGTGATTACTACATTATGCGGATAGTCCTGATCACCTTGTCCAGTCCCCCCATAATTTGAATGCCAGATACTCTCTGTTCTTCCATCTAACAAGTTAGATGCCGGTCCATCTGAATCTCCGCTCGCATTCTGGTAGCTGTCTGCCGTTGCTGTCCAGCCGTCACGGTTGATTGCCTCTAAGGTAATCGATCCTTTTTGCTCTTTCGTTGTCTTAACAACGAATTCTTCACTTCCTTCTTGCGGAGTGAAGGTTGTTCCTTCTCCACCAGTTCTTTTGTTCACAATTTCAGTCGTGGACAATTTTTTGTCCGCTGTTGAAAATGTTCTTTTGATGGCATCGTTTCCGATTGTAACAGTATTATCTTTCTGCTCAACGGTTACTTTACCATACGGAACTGCAGTTTCATTTTCTGCCGCTCCGGCAACTGATGTTGTGGAGAAGACGCTCGTCACAACCATAGCTGCTGCGAGCGCTGCACTGAAAAATTTCTTTTTCATAATATTCTCTCCTTTCCCCGTGAAATTGTTATGTTTTTCACAGTCTGCATCTATTTTATGATAACATATTCCCTGTCATTTCGCTACATCCAATATCCTTTTCGTGATATTTACTTAATTTGTGTCAATTTAATCAATGTTTTTTTAAGATTTTATCGGTTTTTCTTAAGAATTCTTCTTTTTATTTTCCACAATTTATTAAGACGACTATAATATCCTGTTTATGTCAGGAAATAAAGGGAATCCTGTAAATAACACTTAAAGGAGTTGCATTATATATGAAGAAACTCATTTATCCGGCAGCGCTTATTCTGCTTTTTATTATATTGACAACGACAATTCTGCCTGCCGACGCCGTCTACGGATCGAATACGGACTGGTTTTCCCAGCATGCCGCTCTTGCGGAAACGATCCGTGACGCCTGCGTGGAACAGCACACGCTTCTTCCCGACTGGATCGATCTCGGAAGCGGAAGCAACGGATATCAGTTTTCTTATTATGGATTTTTAAGACCTGATATTCTGATCGGATGTCTGTTTCCGCAGATTCCTATGGTTTACATCCTGATCGGCTATATGCTTGCACTTTATCTCGCTTCCGTTCTTTTATGTTATATGTGGCTGCAAAGCGAGGATATTTCCCCGTTCTTTTCCTTCATCGGAAGCGTTTTATTTTTGACTGCGGGATGTCTTTTCCATATGCATCGTCAAATCATGTTTGTCAATTATCTGCCGTTTTTGATCCTTGCTTTTTTGTGCGTGAAGAAACGTAAGTTTCGCTTTCTCCCTCTTTGTATGCTTCTGATCTGCCTGCACAGCTTCTATTTTGCGATCGCCGCATTTGCCGCGATCGGCTGGTACTGGCTGAGAACGGAAAAAGAGACATTTTGGAAAGATTCGTTTTTCAAAAGATATATCCCTTCCGCCCTTATTTCCGTCTGTATGGCGGCGG
>OGXA01000774.1_pt1 | contig 27628 bp, 27 predicted proteins | sample 1576171 | NCBI WGS metagenome assembly OGXA01 (sample SAMEA3541587, study PRJEB24748) | human gut metagenome | biome: human gut; feature: human-associated habitat; material: faeces | place: China | collected 2012 | reverse complement strand
AATACGCCGCTACTGGCGGCGTATTTGTTTGTCCTTATACATTCTCTGATCTGCGATCTCGATCAGTTCCATTATATTTTCATATTTTCCCACGGCATATCCCACGGAGGCAGATACCGGAATCTCACTGTTTTTCTGAATCGGCTTCATCACCTGCCTCCACTTTTCAATGACATCTTCTGCAATCCCCTGTGTCCCATCCGGAATAATCATAAGAAACTCATCCCCACCGTAACGGTAAGCATTGGTTTCCTCACTCGTCACTGCTGCCCGAATGGATCCCGCAATTTTGGCAATCAGCTGGTCTCCGTACAAATGGCCAAACGTATCGTTTACATATTTCAACTGGTTGACATCCCAATAAATAACCGCAACCGGGCGTTCTTTTGGCTCCATATGTTCCACTGTTTCAAGCAGTTTATTTTTGCTGTAAAGTCCCGTCATATCATCCATGGAAGCCGCCTGTACCATACGCATTGCATTTTCCATGGACTTGCGCACAATACTGTTTACACTGTTACTTACATAATAAAATGCAACCGCCATCAGCGATCGCGGCATCACATAATAAAGTGCCAGCGTAACCATAGGATTTTCGTTTACTTTGTTGAGCAAAAACACACCATCCTTCTGCAGATGATCCAGTGATGTCACCGTCAGCAGTGCCATGTTTGCATCACATACCCCAAAATAATAGCCCACATAAGTACTGATCGTAATCACAACCACTGTAAATATAAAGGCATAAACCGACAGTCTCTTTGAAGTATACATACTTGAAATGATAATCGGGATCATCATAATAATGATCATATGGTAGGTAAGGGATGCACTCGCGACCATGACAATCAGCCCGATGGCCGTAACGCTGAGATACTTGGTAAATGGGTGCTCAAGCCCCATCTTCACAAGCAGCAATCCATAAATCAACGCCAGCACACATGCCACCACATAGCCTCTGATAAAAATCGCCTGATCCACGATAAAAATATGCAGGCTGTTCAGAATCATCACAAACGAATAGAATAAAATGCAGATTCCCACCACACGGAACGCAAAAATATTCTGTGTCACATCCTTCTGCTCGTAAAAAGCATTTTTATTTGTAATTTTAGATAACAGTGCCTTGCAGGTGCTCATCCATATATCCTCCAGCTTTGTCTGCCTTTAGTATAACATATTCCTGCATGAGTTTCACTACTTTGATGAACTTATAAATTCATCAGGAAAATTTTCCATAACTTTTTGTCAGTGTTCTGCCATTTTTTCTATCGTGCCATGCATAACGGAATCAGCCCCTGCAAATGAAACTTCGTCTATGATTTTACATACCACATCAATAACCTTTGTAAGACTTACTTCTTCATCACGACGTAATTTTGTCATCGTGTTAGGAGCAATTTCTGCCTTTTTACGCAAATCAGATTTGCTCATTTTTTTATCCACTAATAATTTCCATAATTTGTTATATGACACAGCCATAGTATTTACCTATTCACATAAATCTTTTTCTGCTTCATATCTACCTTTGCAACAGCACCATACTGTAACGCACATCGTGGCATAGCATGTCCGAAATTCACATTATAAACAATCGGAAGTTTCTCATTGTCTATCACTCTAATAAGAATATGTTTATATTCCTGATAATAAGCTTCATCCTGTGGTTTTCCAACTAATACACCATTTACCACGTCAAATACTCCCTTTTCTTTCAGTAATAACACTTCTCTTTCAAACAATTCAGGAGTCGGTTTTTCTTCGCAGGTTTCTATAAATAGAATTTTCCCAATCCACTCTTCCTTATTTGGAAACAGATCATATCTTTCACAAACTTCCTTTTCATCTTCATATCTGCTATTGGTCAATACATCATAAAGGCTTTCCAAACATCCACCTAATAATCCTCCTTGGAAAATTTCACTTCCCTGGAGAAGTTCAAACCCACGTTCTTCCTTATGAGTTTTTCTTTCTGTTCCTATTGCGGCTCTTGAAAAATCTTCTCTTTCTTCATACCAAGTATCACTGGATATAATTTCATCAGATTCATTACCTTCCAAATAACTCTCAAATGCCCTTTTGGTATATGGTAACATCTCATCTGCAATTTCTCCCAAATCACAAATAAAGTTTGGTCCGTAATAAGTAGACAAGCCCAGTTTATAAAACATCAAATGATTGATCGTAGTGTCTGAGAATCCTGTAAATAATTTTGGATGCTCCTCTACCGCTTTTATAAACTCTTCATCTTCCATCAGATAAGGCAAAAGCCTATATGTATCATCACCACCAATTGCACAAATGATCCCTGCAATAGAATTATCCAGAAATGCATCTTTTAGGTCTTTCGCCCTTGCTTGCGGATGAACTTGCAAATATTCAATACCCTTCAAAGCATTTGGCATAAATACCGGCTCCAAACCATATTCTTTTAATCTCTTTACGCCAATTTCAATATTATGACTGCAGAATTCTTCACCAAGCATTCCACTTGACAAGCTTACAATTGCTACTTTGTCGCCTTTTCTCAATTTTCTTGCATATTGCATAACTACAATCCTTCCATAGATAAAACAATATTATTTTTTATCCGTATGCTGCTTACCCTTAAATTCCTTCTCTATATAACAATGTTCCTGTTTGGCAATCAACTTAAAACTGTAAATCGGACATTCAGATTCCATTTCGTTACAGCTGCTTTCAAAGTCCAGTTCGATAATATATGGCACCACAGAATCTTTCTTACCTTCTTCCGTCAAAAGTCTTGTCCTGTCTTCTTCCCAATCGTGTTCCGGCTGTGCGTGTCACACGAAATAAACTCTTGTCATTTGATCAGCTCCATTTCATCTTCCATTTTTACGAATCCATATTTTTCATACAATGGTCGTCCCATCTCTGTCGCCTCTAAAGTAATCTGTGATACGCCCTGTTTCCTTACATCTTTTACCAGTAAATCTAATGTATGAAATGCAATCCCCTGTCTCCGATATGCCGGTGCCGTATACATATTCATAATATAAGCCTTTTTACCTGTTGGATTATGATATGTCGGCATAACCCGATAAAAACTGACACCACCAGCGCCAATAAAGGTTTCGTTATCATACACCAGATATGCAATATGCTCACCAGTTTCTAATGCGTTCTTATAATATTCATAGGATTCTTTTTCCACCAATGACATATCCACATCATTCGATAGTTTATTTTTGAAAGTTCTCTCTTTACATCCCATCCAATCGCTAACCGATCTGCTTCATCTTTCTTTAATCGCTGATAATCTTTGATAGCTTTTGTAATTAATCCTCCACTAGATTTTCATTTATATATTTAAAATAAGGTTTCTTATTAACTTCTGTGCTATGTTCCAAATACCATTTAACACTATCCCTCAATCCGTCTTCTAATGATATGGTTTCTGGGTATATTTTGTTTTGACGCGATACATCCAAATAGTACTCATAATTGTAAAAACTGAAATAATTTCGCTGTTCAATATCTTCATAAACATTTACAAAATCCGGTCTTTTTCCTAAGCTTTCATAGCATTTTGTTACCCAATCTTTAATAGAAACTGCTTCAACATTACCAACATTAAAAATATGCTCTTGCGGCTTGTCTTTAATTATTACCTCCATCAATCTGCATAAATCTTTTACATGAAAGAATTGTAATTTCATACTGCCATCTTTAGGTAAATAGAATTTTCTGTCTGCCAAGGCGCAATCAAATACAAAAGCTTCTCTATACACGTTATTCATTGGTCCATATAAATAAGGCGGTCTTAATATATATGCATCTTTCACTCTTTCAAGTAATGCCTTTTCAGCTGCTATTTTATCGGTTCCATATGAACCCCAAAATTTATTTTCGGATTTCTCTGATTCTTCCAGAAATGGCTGAACACCATACTCAGGATAAACAGCACTTGAACTAATCATAATATACTGATCAAAAGACCCCAATTCCTTAACAAAATCAATTATATCTTTATCATTATAAGCTGTTATATCCGCAACAACATCAAAGAAAGTATCCTTCAATACACCACCCAAATTATGCCTATCTCCTTCAATGAGTTTTACACCCTGAACTTGTGGCTTAGAATTTCTGTTAAGTACAAAAACTTCATAACCCACATTCACAAAATATTCTGCCACATATTTACTTACAAAAGTTGTTCCGCCTGTCACTAATATCTTTTTCATAAAGTTCTCCTTTACACCAAAAATCCGATTGATCAGATTCATAAAAAACTATTTTCTATAATTGTATCATAATCACATAATCCTGAAAAGAAATTAAATTTTCTTTGCCAATCCTTTTACCACCTTATCAAAATCAGATTCTATCGGTTGTGTCTTGTAAAAAATATCATATTTTGCTACATTATAAAGAGACATGGTTCGCCTAAGAGTGGCTACTGGGAGATTGTTGAAAAGTAGCGGGATGATAGAAAATGAAGGTCTAAATGAAAGTATTAGAGGAGTATAGATTTTATGAAACAAAAACCAGCATACACAACCAAAGAATATAATTATTCCACAAAAAGCGGTAATCTTAATGCAGAGGCAGTGGGAGTGGTAAAAGGCGAGAAACATTTCCCTGTTTTTGAGGGGAAGCTGGTTTTCAAACCTTTGACGAAATCAAAACCATTTTCAGGCCCGCTGTTTGCTTATGCAGAGGTGTTTTGGTCATGGCTGATTGACACATATTTTATGCCGGCTCCGAGGTATCAGCTTGCTTTTTGCAGGGGCTATGAGAGGGTAGAAGAAAAATATTATGATTATGGAACAATTATGCCTTTGATTTATAAAGATGGGGAGCATCTGCTTAATCTTTTGGAGTTTTTCCGTAAATATTCGGATCCTAAGGTGCATATTGATGACTATGTAAATTATTGTCAGATGTTTTATGATTATACAGACATTCTCGAGGCAGAGTACTTTAAGAAAAATCGGGAAATTGCAGAGGAACTGGCTTTACAGATTCTTGTCTCTATTTTAAAGGGAGACCAGAACTATCATTATGAAAATATTGCGTTTGTCTGTGGCAGGAATGATGAGATACTTCGACTTGCACCAATGATTGACCATGAATTTTCCACATATTTTATGTTTCCTGACAATTTGCAAAGGAACAAATACTGGTTTGAGCAGCTACAAAGATCAATACGTGGGGAAGAAGTAAGACCAGATGAGTATGATTATATGACAAATAAATCAGAGCGACAATTGATGGAAAAAAGTGCGGTATGTCTGCATAAAAACCTGCTATATATCAAAAAGAATTATCCGAAGGCTTGTAATACATTTCTGAAAAAACTGGATATTTTACAGAAAGATATCAAAGAAAACAAAGACTGGTTTTCACTGAAAAAAGCATCGGGTTATCCTGATATGGCAAATTCAGATGCCTATCTTATTGGAAAGGCGAAATATAAGGATCATGACGAAAAGAAATCAAGACAATATGAAGAGTTATTTGGGAAAGGTTGGAAAGAGATTGATTTTGAAACTGTAAGTAATGTGGCAGTTAGTGAAATTCAGCAGGTAATTCAACAGATTATTTTATGTTTGAGATGAAAAAAATATGATTTATCAGATAAAAGAGCGATGTAGTTTATAGACACCGCTCTTTTTGATTGGCATGGTATTTTATTTTTCTAGTAGCTTGCGTGCATATGTAAGTATTCTGCCTTCTACATTGCTGTCCTGCTTGATCATTTTTATGAGTGAATAAAGCTCAGGGTCATTGGATGAAGAAACAATAATGTAATCAGGATCTGTCTTATCAGATGTTCCGTAAAGAAAATCTATGTTGCAATTAAATGTCTGCGCAATGAAACCGACTGTAGGATAAGAGGGTTCACGTTGTCCATTTTCATAGCGGCCATATACCATTGGTGAGATATTAAGGCGACGTGCGGCCTCTGCTTTATTTATATTTAGAGTATTTCTGAGTTGGATTAATCTTTCAGGTTGAAATTTCATAGGTAAGCTCCTTCTTAAAAATCGATATTCAAGTGCTTGAATGTAATCATAAAAGATTATAAATTATAATTTTGGGTTTTTCAATGTTTACGTTGACAATAACCATTGGATATGATATTATTTCAATAACCAATGGTTATACGCATGGATGAATAGAGGGGAATAAAATGAAACATTATATTGAGATTCAAAGACTAAGGACACAAGACGTGGTCGTTGATGATACGTTGACACTTGAAAAAAACACGGATGCATTTATACAGGGAGATATAATCAGTATCACTGAGAAAATAGATGGTGCCAATTCAAGTATATATTATGATAAAAAGCTGGATAGACTGAGATGTTTTAGCAGTAAAAATGAACTTGATTTCAGCAACCAGTTGAGAGGTTTTTTGACTTATGTTCAGAGTCTGGATAGGGAGCCGTTTATTAAATATCCGAATTATATATTTTTTGGAGAGTGGCTTGTGAGCCATACGGTCATTTATGATGATTCCAATTATAACAAATGGTATTTATTTAGTGTGTATGATACAGTTTCAGGCAGATGGCTGTCACAGGATTTTGTTAAAAAATTTGCAGAAAAAAATGATTTTTGTTATCCGCATGAATTATACTATGGACCATTTATTAGCTGGAACCATTGTCTCAGCTTTGCCAATGCCCCGGCATATGGCACGCAGCAAGAGGGAATCGTCATAAAGAATCAGACTGCACTGGAGCAGGAGAGAGGTCCGCATATATTAAAATATGTAAATCCGGAGTTAAAGGAAACACAGAAGAAGAATCATAAAAAGAAACTTGAAGATCCGAATAAATTGAACGAAAAAGCAGAGGCGGAAGAGTATATACGCATGATTGTAACAGATGCAAGGGTTATGAAGTGCTATCATAAGCTTGTTGATAATGGAATTTTACCGGAGAAATTTGAATTGAAACATATGAAGCATGTTGCACAAAATCTACCAAAGGCTGTGTATGAGGATTGTGTGAAGGAAGAATTGGAGATTTTAAAGAAAGCCGGTGAGTTTGGAGGCAAACTTTGCAGTAAGGTGACAATGGAAATTATTAAAGATAAATTGAAGATTGGTTGACTTTTTTGGCTGAAATTGTTAGGATATAAATGAAAGTTTACCACTGACCGATATGTGGTATATAAATGGTCGGGTTGAAAGTTTACCACTGACCGATATGTGGTATATAAATGGTCGGGTTGAAAAAGTCTTTTGCCGTAGTGCAAGAGACTTTTTTTGTGGAGATTAACAAATGATAAGGAATGGTTTTTATATTATCAAAGATAGCTTTTTTTCGGATATGTCGGATCCATATTTGAAAGGAAATAAAAAACAAAATAGACCACACTACTATTGTTTTGAAGATAGCAATTATAATGGAATATATTGGATGATTCCTCTTTCAAGTCGGATTGATAAGTATAAGAAAATAGTAAGTAAAAGAACCGGTAAAGGAAGAACCTGTGATATAATTCACATTGTGAAACTTGATGATAATCATGAAAGCGCTTTTCTGATACAGGATATGTTTCCAATTTCAGAAAAATATATAGAACGGGAATACACTATAGCAGGTAATCATCTTCGTTTAACCAGTGAACATGCTGCAAAAGAAATTGAACAAAAAGCAAGAAAAGTTTTGGGAATGCTGAAAAGAGGAATAAAATTTACTCCAACCCAACCAGATATACAGAAAATATATGAGAGGCTGCAACAGGATTTACCAGTAACACATTTGTAATTTTATAATAATCCGGGGGTATTTTCACTGTTTCCACCTATAATCCCCAAAATGGTTTAATAACGTTTGCTAACAATGCCTATTGTAAATAAAAGCTATTATCATTACAATAGAGATTAGAAATGCTTCGAACAATATGAAAGGCATAAAACAAATATGAAAAGACACACAAACATAATAATCACAGCCGTGGCATCGCTTATTATTGTCACACTTGCGGGCAGAGAATTCATTAAAAATCATAAGAAAGAGTCTAATGATAAATCGTCTACGAATGTATCAGAAAATACATGTGAAGATATACCTGACACAAGTATATCTGATACGAGTGTAGCTGATACGAATACACCTGACACGAGTACATCTGAAGCAGATATTCTGGATACGACCTATGAGAATAATAAAGAGCAATTTTATATATCCGAAATCCCGGATGACATTTTTGAAAAAATGCAGGGCAAATCCTACAAGGCGGATTGTACACTCCCCAGAGAAAATCTGCGATATATACATGTATTACACGTAGGCTTTGACAATCAGGTACATGAAGGTGAGTTGGTTGTAAATAAAGATATCGCAGATGATGTACTTGAAATATTTAAGGAGCTCTATGAGTCCGGATATCAAATAGAAAAAGTCAGACTCATTGATGAATACGATGCAGATGATGAGGCATCTATGAGCGACAATAATTCATCGGCCTTCAATTTCAGATTTATCTCCCACACTACAAAGATATCGAAGCATGGAATGGGAATGGCGGTGGATATCAACACTCTTTACAATCCTTATGTTAAAACAGTCGATGGGGAGCTTTCGATTGAGCCTGCAAATGCCGCAGATTATGTTGACCGGAGCAGGGATTTTTCGCACAAGATTGACCATGATGATTTATGCTATAAGCTGTTTACGGAGCATGGTTTTGAGTGGGGAGGCGATTGGACGCATTCCAAGGATTATCAGCATTTTGAAAAATAATGCTGATAATTTCTACGGAAGCAGGTGACCTGCAGCAAGGTACAGCTCATACCATTCCTCGCGAGTCAGAGTAATATCGCATGCCGCGATAATTTCCTTCAGGCGGCTTTCGCTTGAAGTTCCGGTAACAATCTGCATATTTGCCGGATGGCGTAAAATCCACGCGGCCGCAATAGTAGTATCGCTGACATTGTATTTTTCGGCTATCACATGAAGTTTTTTATTCAGCTCCGGGTATTCGTCGCTTCCGAGAAAGCAGCCTTTCCATGCCGGCATCTGAAACGGAGACCATGCCTGGAGAGTGATATTGTGGAGGCGGCAGTAGTCGAGCAGACTTCCGTCGTGATCAATTGAACCGGGTGTTTCCATATTGACTTCCATACCATTTGCAACGAGATTGGAAACAGGAATGCTGAACTGAACCTGATTGACAACGAGTGGTTGGCGGACATATTTCTGTAGCAGTTCAATCTGCATCGGCTTATGGTTTGAAACACCAAAATGGCGGACCTTTCCGCTTTCAAAAAGAACATCAAATGCAGCAGCAACCTCTTCCGGTTCTACGAGTGCATCCGGACGATGAAGAAGCAGAAGATCAAGATAATCTGTATGAAGCCTTTTTAAAATACCATCGACAGATTTCAGAATATGCTCCTTTGAGAGATCATAGAAGCCTTGGCGGATGCCACATTTTGACTGCAGGTAAATATCTTCACGCTTTAGGGATGGATCGTCTGCAAACGCTTCGCCGAATACGCTCTCACTCATACCGCCACCGTAGATATCAGCGTGATCAAAGAAATATGCGCCCTGTTCCAGAGCTGCATGAATAAAATGATTCATCTCATCCTTCGATTTTTCAGAAAGGCGCATGCATCCAACTGCAACTGAAGGAACCTTTCGTATGTTATTGCCTAAAATTGTTTCTCTCATAGTAAAAATCTCCTTTGTAATTATTTTCTAATTCCCATAATGAGTGCGGCGTAGCCCCAATCCCATATGAGCTTTGCAAAGCTGTTTTCAAGATATTCGCGTATGTCATCGTCATCATATCCTGTCATGCGTGAGATGATGACAATATGCTCTCTGATGGTTTCATATGTCAACGGACTATTGGCATTGTGACTGTACCACAAGAAAAGACTTTGACGTATAGCAGTGTATTCAATCATAATCCACTGCATTTTGATAATCATGTGTTCAATAATTTTTTTAGTGGATGCTGCTTCAGGCGATATCAGGTCGGAAAACAGCTCGTTTGCCAGATAATTGCGAAAAACAATGTCATAATCTGTGAGTATTGAGCCAAATTGTTTCTGCGATGTTTGCAAGGTGCGGCCTATGGAATTATTGTCTGACTGTGAATAAATATTGGAGTATCTACAAGCCTCGGTCAGTACAGGCTGAAGAAAGGCTGTGTATAAACCCTCTTTACGATAATTTACTGATAAATCCTGAAGCAGCTCATTGCATTCGCTAAATGTATCTTCGTCCGGGATATTGATATCTCCCATGGCGGTATTCAGTTCATTAAGCGTATGTCCGGAAAAATATTCCTGTATATGTGCATTGGTGATTGGCTGGTTTTTATATAATTCCAATAAAATGTAAAGCCCATCAAGCAAAGCCTGCTCCACTGAAAGCCTTTGGTCAGATATCAGTTTAATCAGATTATCACGGATTAAAAATGCCGTAGATAAATTATTCCGGGTCTCGGATATTACAGGAAATGTGACAGGTTTTTCGCACCACAGGTCGATAACTGCCGGACAGCACGGCATGAGTGTTCGTTCCTCATGTCTTGAAAACCGGTGGATTTCTCTTGGAAACAGTGCACATGTCTCTGAAAGCACTTCATCTGAGTATGTCATTACAAGATGACATAGCTTATCATTTGAAAGAAACGGACACCGATGTTTTTCGTCCAGTTTAATAACCAGACTGCCATCCTTATGGCATGTGTAAGAGCTTAGATTGTCACTTTTTCCAGACACTTTATCAGCAGAAAGCTTCTTCCATTTGCGGTTTGTAGCGTCATCTACTGCGATTTTCCACTCCTGACAGCATGTGATACTGCATTTGTCAGCAATACATTTGAAATTGTTGTAATAGTCCGGTTGATAGTTTTTCATGTTTTTCCTTTACTTATATTATACAGATTTGTGAATAGAGCATAGTATAGCTTGTTATTATCAATCAATCACATGATGATTCAGCCATTTTCTTGAGTGGAATCTAGCAGTAAATATAATAGAACGAAGCATCCAGTCACAAGCCATGCCAATCCACACGGCAATCGGACCAAAGCCCCATACACGGCAGAGGTATATGCACAGGCTTACACGGCAAAGCCACATTGTGCAGCAGGATACAATCATGGAGAATTTCACATCGCCTGCGGCACGCAGTCCATATGGCGGTATGAAGGATGGTACCCAGCAGATTGGCTTGGCAATTGTGATAAAGGCAACCATCTCAAAGCAGAGCCTTGCACTGGCCGGTTCCATTCCGGCAAGCATTGTAATGGGCTTTGTGAGTATGAAAATAATCAGACAGCTGGCAATGATAACGACCTCAGACACCAGTGACAGTTTTTTGATATAGTAGACAGCTTCATCCTTTCTGCCGGCACCCAGACACTGTCCTACAACAGTCATAAGACCTATTCCTATTCCGATAGCAGCAATACCATTCAGGTTTTCGAGGATATTGGTCATGGCCTGGGCAGCGATGGCCACGGTTCCAAGAGTGGATACAGTAGACTGGATAGCCAGCTTTCCAAACTGGAACATGCTGTTTTCGATTCCTGATGGGATACCGATGAGCAGGATTTTTTTAATAAGACCCCATTCAGGGCGTATAGACATATAGTTCTTGATGAAAATCGGTTCATTTTCTCTACGAAGCTGAATGATAACGACAATTGCGCAGAATATTCGGGATACGAGAGTGGAAATAGCAGCTCCCTCAACACCCAGGCCGAAGCCAAAAATCAGGATAGCGTTGCCACCGATATTCATAAAGTTTGAAATAACAGATATGACCATAGGATTGCGACTGTTATTCTGTGCGCGCATAATGGATGCGCCGGCATCATAGAGACCTATAAAAGGAAATGACAGCAGTGTAAAAAAGAAATAAACCTGTGAGTTTCTCATTACATCAGCTTCAACAGCGCCAAATATGGCACGAAGCAGCGGCTTTCTTGTTATCAGACAAAAAGCAGATAAAAGTACAGACAGAAATGCCATGACAAAAAATACCTGTCTTGCAGCATGGCGGGCACCTTTTGTATTGTGACTTCCCAGATACTGTGAACAGAGGATCGCACCACCGGCGGCAAGCGCTGAAAGTGCCTGTATGACAAGGATATTGATTGAGTCTACAAGCGAGACCGCTGAGATAGCGGCAGAACCTACATTGCTGACCATCATTGTATCCACAGTTCCCATAAGAGAGGCCAACAGCTGCTCTATTATAATCGGAACCAAAAGCTTTCGAAGTTTAGTATTTGTATAAATATGATTGGTTGTAGTATGAAGGTTTGCTGTTTTTATTTTATCTGAATGTAAATTTGTCATATATGATTACCTTTATAACTATATATTTTACGTGTTTAGGTTAGTACGATAAATTCGTAATGTCAATTACTTCTACTTTTTTGAACAATATTGCACAATCCTCTTTTATTTTGAACCAAAAAGTTATACAATAGTACCATAGTAAAAGGCATCAAAACTAATTCCAAGATTAAATCACGAGAGGTATCAACATGAAAAAAGCAAAGAAACCACCTCTGTACAAAAGCTTCGGCTATGCCTTCGAGGGCATATTTACATGCATCAGAAATGAGCGCAATATCAAGATACACTGCACTGTCGCGATACTTGTAGTGATAGCAGGAGCGGTGTTTGGGATAACACCGACCGAGTGGTGCATATGCCTGACGCTGTTTGGACTGGTGATAGCGCTGGAGCTGGTAAACACTGCAATTGAGTCTGTTGTAGATTTGGTAACGACAGAGCGAAAGCCGCTTGCCAAGACAGCTAAGGACACAGCAGCAGGAGCAGTGCTTGTGGCAGCAATAATGGCCGCGATAGTTGGACTTATCATTTTTGTGCCAAGGATTGTTTCACTATAATAACAGGAAACGGAGGATTTTACCATGGAAAGACTTACAGACGGATTAAAGAAGATTTTACTTGCAGGAATAGGAACAGTGGCAGTGACTGCTGAGAAATCAAAGGAAGTGCTTGATGAGATGGTTAAGCGCGGAGAGCTGACTGTCGAGCAGGGCAAGGTGCTCAATCAGGAGCTTAAGCACAATATCAAGGATACAGTAAAGAAAAATGTAAATGTGTCTGTTAAGCCACAGTCACCGGAGGAGCTCGAGGAGCTTTTGGACAAGATGACACCTGAACAGATACAGGCTTTAAAGAACAAGCTTGCACAGATGGATGAGGCTGATGTGGGGGAAGATGCTGATGAAAGCGTTTTCGAGGATGAGGACATCGTAACGGATACCACAGCTGATGAATCACAGACAGTGGAGATAAAAATAGAAGCTGAGGACGATAAAGAGGAAAGCGTGAACTAGTATGGATAGCCGCCTGAAGGAGATGACAGCGGTACTTAAGAAGTACAAGCTCACGCATGGACTTACACCCGAAAAATTCAGACTTATATTGCAGGAGCTGGGACCTACCTATATTAAACTTGGACAGATAATGTCGCTTCACTCGGATATTCTGCCAAAGGAATATTGTGAGGAGCTTATGAAGCTATGCTCAGATGTGGAGCCGATGCCGTTTGAGCAGGTGGAAGCTGTCATAGATGCTTCATTTGGCTATTCATGGAAGGATGTTTTTGCTTCAATAGATAAAAAGCCTCTTGGGGCAGCTTCTATAGCGCAGGTGCACAGGGCCACACTTAAAACCGGTGAGCAGGTGGTTGTGAAGGTGCAAAGGAAGGGCATTCACGAGGTGATGTCAAAGGATATGGCGCTGCTTCACAAGGCGGTTAAGCTTGTGCCGCCCATCTCTATAAAGGGCATTGTGGATTTTGACATGGTGCTTGATGAGATGTGGGCTGTGGCACAGGAGGAGATGAATTTCCTGCTTGAGGCATCCAATATTGAGGAGTTTTCCAACAATAACAGGGATGTTGCATTTGTGGCCACACCAAAGCTTTACCGCAAGTATACCACATCACATGTACTTGTCATGGAGTATATAAAGGGCTTTAATATCGATGACAAGGAGGGGCTTTTAAAGGATGGCTATGATCTTGAGGAGATAGGCAGCAAGCTGATTGACAACTATATCAGGCAGGTGATAGAGGATGGCTTCTTCCATGCGGACCCGCATCCGGGCAATGTAAAGATAAGGGATGGCAAAATTGTCTGGATTGATATGGGCATGATGGGAAGGCTTTCTGAGCATGACAAAAAGGAACTGAGCAATGCTGTTTACGGCATCGCCATGAACGATATCGGCATGATAGAGGATGCGGTGCTTGCAATTGGTGACTTTAAGGGTGAGCCTGACAGGGCAAAGCTGTACAAGGATATCAAGATAATCATAAATAAATACGGCAGTCTGGATATGGGACAGGTCGATGTCGCAGAGTTTATTCAGGAGCTTTTGGAGGTAATGAAGAACAACCGCATTGTTATGCCGCACGGTCTTACAATGCTTGCGAGGGGCATCACTCAGATAGAGGGAGTGCTTGCAGATATTGCACCTGGCATCAATATGGTTGGGATTGCTTCTGCAAGGATAAAGCAGGAGATGTTTAAGAATTTTGATTTGAAGGGCGAGCTTAAAAAAGCCGGGAAGACAGCATACAAATCAGCTCACCGCATGGCAGAACTGCCGGAGAGAATGGCGCAGATACTCGAGGAATATCAAAGAGGGCAGACACGCATAAATCTTGACATGCATGCTTCTGATGAGCTTGCGAGGCTTTTACACAGGCTGGTGAGAAATATCGTCATGGGCTTATGGGTTATGGCACTTCTAATCAGCTCAAGCATAGTGTGTACCACAGATATGACACCTAAGATACTTGGCATACCGGCGCTTGGTGTGATGGGATATGTGTTTGCATGCATCATAGTGCTTTATACGATCGTGAAGCATTTCATATCCAGACGATGATAAAAAAGCAGGATTCTGAAATTAATCAGAAATCCTGCTTTTTAATTACGTTATATTATTTCGATGATTTTTTACTCTTTGCTTTTTTAGAATCCTCATCAAGATGATATTTGTCCTGATACATGGTGAACTGACCTACAAATGCAGGCTCCTGTCCGGCCTTAAGCTCATTGAGATAATCATGTGTCTCGAATGATGAGTTGTGTGTCTGGATCAGGCATACAGCAATGTTTGAGCAGTGATCCGAAGCTCTCTCACAGTTTGTGATGTAATCTGTGAGGAATACACCGAGTCTGCTGTCACATTTGCCCTTCTGAAGACGTTCGATATGGTGATTTCTGATCTCCTTTGTGAGATCGTCAATAACCTGCTCAAGAGGCTCAACCTTGACTGCCTCTGTCAAATCGTTTTTGCCAAATGCCTCTACAGTGAGAGTGAGAATCTCGCGCAGAGCATTATTGAGTACCGTGAGCTCTTTTCTTGCGTTCTTTGAAAACTCAAGCTTGTTGTCATCAATCTGCTTGGCAAGCTTTGCCATATTTATCGCATGATCTCCGATTCTCTCGAAGTCATTGATTGCATGAAGCATCTTTGAAATCTCGTTGTTGCCGTCCTCAGAAACATCCTTTCCGGATAAGTGAATGAGGAAGGTGTCAAGCTGATCCTCTAAGTAATCAAGTCGCTCCTCCATGACTTCAATATCATCAAACTTTGAATCTGAGTAATTGTCAAAGAGGTCTAAAGCATTCTTGAAGCTGTCTCTTGCAAGCTCAGCCATCTCGTTTGTCTTCTCAAGACATTCTTTGACAGCAAGTCCAGGTGAGAGTAAAAGTCTCTCGTCGAGTACAACCTGTCCGTCTGCGTTGTCAGTTGTGACAAGCTTCTTAGCAATCTTTACAAGAGTGTTGCTAAATGGCAGAAGAATAATAGTGGTAGCGATATTGAAGATTGAGTGGAATACCGCAATCATTACAGGAGTGATGCTGTCATTAAATAATGCCAGATCAACAGCATAACGTGCGATACAGTATACTACAAGTCCTATTGCTGTACCGAACAGATTGAAGCTGATGTGGATGATGGATACTCTCTTGGCATTTTTGTTTACGCCGATTGACGAAAGCAGTGCAGTCACGCATGTACCGATGTTCTGACCCATGATGATCGGGATAGCCATGCTATATGAGATAGCGCCTGTCATGGCTAAAGCCTGCAGCACACCAACTGATGCGGCAGATGACTGGATGACTCCGGTAAATACAGCACCTACAAGCACTCCGAGGAATGGATTGTTAAAGGTGGTGAGCAGTCCGGTAAATTCAGGCATATCTGCGAGTGGTGATACAGCGCCGCTCATGAGCTGCATACCATACATGAGTACGGCAAAACCTGCCATGATGATTCCAACGTCCTTGCGCTTTTCCTTCTTGCTTCCCATAATCATAATCACACCAATAAGCGCGATGACAGGGGAGAAGTTCTCAGGCTTTAACATCGAGATGAACAGATTGTCACTTTCGATACCTGAAAGACTAAGAATCCATGCGGTGAGAGTGGTTCCGATGTTGGAACCCATGATGACACCAACAGTCTGGGCAAGCTCCATGATGCCGGAGTTTACGAGTCCGACAAGCATAACAGTAAGTGCGGATGAGGATTGGATTGCAATAGTGACTATTGCTCCAAAAAATAAGCTCTTGACAGGGTTTGAGGTTACCTCCTTAAGTATCTTTTGGAGATTGCCTCCTGCGAGCTTCTCAAGACTGCCTGACATAACATGCATTCCGAAAAGGAAAAAGGCAAGTCCACCGCATAACTGCAATATAGAGTAAATGTTCATGTTTACCTCCGTTTGTAAAAATAATTTGTTTTACTATTTGCTCCAGTTATACATATTTAGTTTACACAAAACACATATAACATAACATAATTTTTACATTCTATCAATATAATCTGAAATTTTAATAAAAAAAGTGATATTCACTTTTGAACACTTTTGAAAACATTTTAAAATTTATGTATATTTATGTTTTCTTTTGTTTACTTTTGAAGAAAAACGTTGTACAATTACAGTATAATAATTTAAGGTAATTATTCAGAAATTTACATTATAAGGTGGAGGTATATTATGTCAGACGTAAAAAGTGTTATTGAAAGCGGCAAGGCTGTGCTCGGAATAGAGTTCGGTTCTACCAGAATAAAGGCAGTGCTTATCGGGGAGGACCATGCTCCTATAGCCACAGGTGCCCATGATTGGGAAAACATGCTTGTGGACGGCATCTGGACATACAGCCTGGATATGATTTGGGAGGGCATTTCAGACTGCTACAGCAAAATGGCGCAGGATGCAAAGGAAAAGTATGGAGTTACTATCAAAAAGCTTGCGGCAATCGGTATTTCCGGCATGATGCACGGCTATCTGCCTTTTGACAAGGAGGATAATCTGCTTGTGCCATTTCGGACATGGAGAAATACCATCACAGGTGAGGCTGCAGCAGAGCTTACTGAGGTGCTTGGCTTTAATATTCCGCAGAGGTGGAGCATAGCGCATCTGTATCAGGCTATATTAAATAAAGAAGAGCATGTATCAAAGATATCATATTTCACAACATTGGCAGGCTATATTCACTGGCAGCTCACAGGTGAAAAGGTCATGGGTGTCGGTGAGGCATCAGGCATGTTTCCTATCGATTCTAAGACCAGGGATTATGATGCGGCAATGCTTGATAAATTTGCAGCATTAGATAAGGTAAAAGAATATCCGTGGGATATAAGAGACATTCTGCCAAAGGTGCTTACGGCTGGAGAAAAGGCAGGTACGCTGACAGAGGAAGGAGCTAAAAGGCTTGATGTAAGCGGCAATCTGGAGAGCGGTATATTGCTTGCACCGCCGGAGGGAGACGCAGGCACGGGAATGGTCGCAACCAATTCTGTTGCAGTGCGCACCGGAAATGTATCAGCGGGCACATCTGTATTTGCTATGGTGGTGCTTGAAAAGGCACTTAAGGCAGTTCATGAAGAGCTTGATATGGTCACCACACCATCGGGAGATGCGGTAGCTATGGTGCACTGCAACAACTGTACGTCAGACTTAAATGCATGGGTGGGATTATTCAAGGAATTTTCAGAGCTGTTTGGCATGGATATAGATATGAATGACATATATGGAAAGCTCTACAACAATGCACTTACAGCCGATAAGGACTGTGGCGGCCTTGTAGCCTTTAACCTTTTCTCGGGAGAGCCTGTCATCGGACTCAACGAGGGCAGACCTATGTTTGCCAGAAAGCCGGATGCAAGGATGAATCTTGCAAACTTTATGCGCACACACCTCTATGCAAGTCTTGCAACACTAAAAATCGGCTGTGATATTCTCTTTAAAGAGGAAAAAGTAAAGGTAGACACACTTTACGGTCATGGTGGTCTGTTCAAGACAAAGGGTGTGGGCCAGAGCATACTTGCAGCAGCCATGGATGCACCGGTTGCGGTCATGGAGACTGCCGGAGAGGGCGGCCCGTGGGGCATGGCAGTGCTCGCAGCTTATATGGTGAATAAAGCAGATGGAGAGCCTTTGGAAAAATATCTTTCAGACAAGGTATTTAATGGCGAAAAGGGCATAGTAATGCAGCCGGACCCTGATGATGTAAAGGGCTTTGATGAGTACATAAATACATATAAGGCGGCAATTGAGGCAGAGCGTGCCATGGTAAAGGCACTTCCGCTGTGATTCTGAATAGTTACAAATAATATGATTAAGAGAGGAACAGAAAATGCTTGAAGAATTAAAGAAACAGGTTTACGAAGCAAACATGGAGCTCCCGAGAAGAGGACTCATCACATATACATGGGGCAATGTCAGTGGAATTGACAGGGAAACAGGCTATTTTGTCATCAAGCCAAGTGGAGTGGATTATGATGTGCTCACCCCTGATGATATGGTAGTCATGGATCTTGAAGGAAATAAGATAGAGGGAAAATACAAGCCTTCGTCAGACACTGCAACACACTTAGAACTCTACAAAAAGTATCCGGATATCGGAGGAATTGTACATACGCACTCACCTGAGGCAGTTGCATGGGCACAGGCCGGCAGGGATATTCCGCTCTACGGCACCACTCACGCAGACTATTTCCTGGGCTCAATTCCATGTGCGAGAAATCTCACCACAGAGGAAATCAACGAAGCCTATGAGAAAAACACAGGCCTTGTCATCATAGAGACCTTTGAGAACAGAAAAATCAATCCTGTATACACACCGGCTGTGCTCTGTCAGAATCATGGACCGTTTGCCTGGGGAAAGGATGCGGCTGAGGCTGTGCACAACGCCGTTGTTCTTGAGGAAGTGGCAAAGATGGCCAGACTCACAGAGTCAGTAAATCCTGACGTGAAGCCAGCCCCGGACAACATAAAGGAGAAGCATTTCTACCGTAAGCATGGGGCTAACGCATACTATGGCCAGAACTGATTTGTAGCTGTTATACGGCCCGTAGTATTCATATTATTTTGTGTTTACATAGCACAAAAAATGTGCTAAATTTTTATGTAAAGTACAGTCTCAAATGACTGTAAATAAGACATAAGGTGGTTGATAGAATGGTACTGGCAGTTGAGATAATAGTCTGCTGCTTAATATTTGGCATATACAGAGTAATACGGATAAAGCGGGATCCGGCATATAAGATAAGCAATATGCCCGAGAAGTTGCAGAAAAAGGTCATGCATATGCGTGGCTACAGAAATCGGAATATCCGTATCATGACAGACTGGGAGAAGTTTGTAAAGAAGCTTCCGACACTTATATTCTGGACGATAGCGCTTGTCATACTGACATCAATAGCAGGGGCAACAAGCTTTTCAACGGGCTTTGTGTTTGCACTTTTGATATGGATGGCAGTCCTATTGTTTCTTGAACTGGTAGTATACTGTGGCTGGTATGCACATACACCGAAGGTGTGGATAAAGGGCACCGAGGATATGGCGAAAAAGACATATACCAATTATGCACATTATATCGGACTGATACCACAGAGAGCTCTGATGGGAATAGTGGTTGCTATTATAGTGGGTCTTGTGATAGATATGATTCCAAGGCTTGACAACAACAATTATTCGCCGAAATATACAGAGATAGAGGATACCTTAAAGGCAGCCTGTGACAATTACAGGATTCCGGGAATGGCTGTTGAGGTGGTAGATGCAGAGGGCGTGCTTTTCTCCGGTACATATGGGGATTGCAAGAGCCTTGACACACCGTTTATCACCGGTTCACTCAGCAAGTCGTTTACTGCGGCATGCATCATGAAGCTGTATGAGGGAGGACATCTGAATATTGACAGCCCGGTAAATCCTTATCTGGATGCAGCTGAGGTATTCAAAAATCCAAAGGATGCGACAAGGATTACAATAAGACAGCTGCTCAATCACACCAGCGGACTTGGCGTGTACCAGCATGTGGGAAATGCAAAGATTGTTGGCAAAAATGGAGAATATACCTATGCGAATGTCAATTATGACATACTTGGTCTTATAGTGGAAAAAGTATCAGGTGTTAGCTACAGCGATTATCTGACAGCGACATTTTTTACACCACTTGGCATGACTCACAGCAGCGCAGCCTATGCAAAAGCGAAGAAGGATGGTCTGATTACAGGCCACAACAATTATTTCGGTTTTTCGGTGGAAAGCGATGTGAAGTATCCGCTCAGCGATTCATGGTCCACTGTACCGGCGGGCTATATTGCATCAAGCGCAAATGATATGGGAAAATATCTTCAGATGTATCTGCGTGGCGGCTATGGAATACTCTCTGACAAGAGCCTTAGCACAATGTTTCGGGCAACAGTTCCTATGGATGAGTCCGGTGAGACAGGCTATGGTATGGGCTGGGTACGTTCGGATAAATATGTCGAGACAGTGTACAATCACACAGGTCTCACTGAGAACTATATCGCAGACATGTATCTGCTTCCGGAGAGCGGTGTGGGCGTTGTATTCCTTGCAAATACCAATGACTATATGGTCACAAACAATCTGATGAACAAGGTAACCTCAAAGGTTGTGATGACGCTTATGGGATATGCAACAGACGAGCTTGACCCAAAGGATTATGTCGATGCGCACCTGTTCTATGACCTTGTTTTTGCAGCATTTATATTGGTTGCGCTGATGGAGATTATCAAGTCGCACAAATGGAGAACAGACAATAGTGGAAACCTGATAGCGAATATTTTTCTGCATCTGTTTTTGCCGGTGGGCATAGTTATTGCGCCTATTGTCGGAGGTATACCATACTGGGTAATAAAGGACTATGTTCCTGATTTATTTATTGTGGCATGCCTGAGTGTAGTACTTCTTGCAATAGGTGGAATCCTGAAGCTTAAAAACAGGAGAAATTCATAAGATAAAAGCAGAAGAAATAGAAATGCGGCTACTGTAATATGTAGCCGCATAATTTTTTGACCATAGCATCGTGGGAGGAGTCACAGCACACTCCGACAGTACATGAAGAGTATAAGCCGGAGGCTTTGACAAATTCATTGTCATCTGCTGAAAGCCTGATACCACAAGGATATTCCTTACCATCTATTGTCACATATGCAAGCCTGTCCTTATATTTTTCAAGGGCGGCTTTATCCAGATATTTGCTTATATCTTCAAAGCAGACATTTTTGGCGTAATAATCAAAGGTCTTATCATCCATAAAGCATATATCGTATTCGTTAGAAGCAAAGTATGCTGTGAGGACTGCCATGTTCTGATAGTCTAGGCCGCTTTTGTCTACATCGACACAGATATTTTTGTTTAAGGCAATTTCATCCTTTGACAAATCATAGCCGTTATCTGTGAGAAAGTCATTGAAAATATCGGCGCCGTTGTCCTCTGTGGTGCTGTTTTCTGCATTTACGCATAATACGCTCAAAACAGTATTTTTCTGTGCAAGCCGGTCGCAAATAAAGGTTGTGACTGCTATGATTCCGATAATGACAAGAAATATCGGTATTTTGTAATAGTCCCATATATATTGTATTTTCTGACTGAATGTCAGTTCCTTAAAAGGTGTCTTTTGTTCCATGATTTTATCTCCCTATGATATGATGTGCTGTAGTTTAAAAATATTATAAGGTAATTTATAGAAATTTACCAATAAACATTCTATTAACTGCCTTTTTCTTTTTAGATTATTATGCTATAATGAGCCAAAACACAGATAATACAAAAGGAGAATAATATGAAAGCGAGCCACAGAAAAGATGTTATAATCGCCAGACTGATTTTTGCAGCAATATGTCTTTTTCTTATTGCCCTGATTGCTACAATAGTGATTACCGTTACCTCAAAGGGCGGCAAAAAAAAGGAGCAGGACAAGGTACAACAGAATGCGGTTAGCGAAAGTGAAACTGACAGTGCCGGCGATAGTGATACAGAGATAGGCGCCATATATCTGCCACAGCAGACTACAGAGGGTACAGAAAAAACTTACGTCACCACTACAAGCAGTGTAAACATGAGAGAGAAGCCTGATAAAAACGCAAATATAGTTACTGTTATAGCACAGGATGTGAAGCTTGAGTTTGTATCAGAGGACAATGGCTGGACACAGGTTATCTTTCAGGGACAGACAGGCTATGTCAGCTCTGACTACGTCAAGTCAGATATGGCTGACAGCACTACAGACAGCGGCACATCAGGTGCGGCAGGTAGCGGGGCTGCCAGTCAGGGTACAGCAGATGGCAGTACAACAGGAGCTGCAGATAGTGCTGCACAGTCACAGTAATAGATACGTGGTGAGGTAATGTATATGACAGGAATTATATGGGCATGTGCTGCAACGTTTATTGCAGCATGTGTGCCTATTTTGGCCAAGGTTGGAACTAAAAAGACAGACCCGGCGCTGGCGGGAAGCATTGCCGGGATTGTTTTATGTGCGTCTATATTTTTTTACAGGAAAGATAATATAATGGGAAGCAGCCTGATTGCACTCGGCCAAAGGAGCGTTATATTTATACTTCTGGCAGGGCTTGCAACAGGGCTTTTTGGCATCTGTTTTTTTAAATCCATACATGAGGGCTACACATTTCAGGTTACAGCTATAGTTAAATGCAGCTATATAATCACGCTTGCAGCGGGATTTTTTCTGTTTCATAACACTCCTGACACTTTTGACTATATAGCGATTGCACTCATGATTGTTGGAACGGTTATTTTAAATCTGGATGGAACAGGTATTTTGTTTGCGCTTCTTGCTGCAGTTTGTGCGTCGGCAGCACATATTCTGGTGTCACTTGGCGGGATACAGCCGGATAAGGGCTTTATTGCGTTCTGGTGTGTATTTATAGGAACGCTGGTGCTTATTATATTTACTATTGCAACAGGAGGCATGAAGAAAATCAGATCCATGTCATTTGTTGATGGTATATGCCTGATTCTTGCAGGCATTGCATACCCGTTAGCATATGATTTTTATGGCAGGGCAGTTTCAATGTCCGGCAGCTATGCAGGGTATATTTTTAATTTGACGATTATTGTGATGATGATATGCTCCAGCGTGATACTGAAGGAGAAGGTATCGGGAAAGAAATTCCTGGGCGCATGCATTTTTATTGCAGCATTGTTTGTTATAGCATGCAACTAATAGCTGAATATAGCATATAATGATTAAAAAGAGGTTTTTTGATGTTACCTTTTTATAAAACATTTCCGTTTATGGATTACTATAAAAATGAGGATGCATTTGCAAAGGACCTGGGGATGATAAAGGATATGTATCCGCATGATACGGCGATGATACAGTCCGCAGTAGAGCAGCGCATGGATGAGCTGGAGTATGAGGGCAGCTTTATCTATGATGAGGTGCCTGACAGGCAGCGTCTTTTCGATGAGGCAGACAGGATTGCCGGCAGATTTATCTCAGAGCAAAGCAGCAGGTGCTTTATCTGTACAATAGCGGGCATACTTTTTAACTGTGAACTCTGCAGACGAAGATGCAGATACAGAAGGTACCAAAGATTCTGGTAGATATAAGGATATGATTTTATGAGTAAGAAAGTGATAAAGCCGATAGTACTTATAGTAGTATTTATTGCAGCATTAATTACATTTTGCATAACTACAAACAAAGGAAATAAGGATATGACCACGAAGCAGGCGGATGCAACGCTGCCGGTTATGTCATTTTATCTGGATAAAATAAAGATAAACACGCTTCATGGATATACTGCTGAGATGGATCCGACAAAGATGCGCGATTGCGTTATTCCGATTTCGGATGACAGGAAGCTCTCATTATCCATTTCAACATATGGCATGGCTGTTGACAGGATATCATACAAGATCAGAAGCATGGATGGCAAGAGGCTGGTGGCCGATGGCGAGATATCTTCTTTTTCTAATAAGGATAATACTATTCAGGCGGACGTAAGCATGCCGAATGTTATGGATGAAAATACTGAGTATCTTTTGGTGTTTACCATCACAAGCGGTCAGGATAATGTATATTATTACAGCAGGATTATGCAGACCGATGGAAAGGCAGCTGCAAAGGTTGTTGAGTTTGCAAAGAAGTTTCATGATGAGACGTTTATAAAGGATGACAAATCCTTCTTTACAACATATATGGAGACAACAACCGGTGACAGAAATACGCTTGCACATGTGGATCTGACATCTACGGTGAGTCAGATTACCTGGGGCTCAATGGCCGCTGCACAGTATACGAATCCTGTCATAGCCCTAAAGGAAATAAACGATTCTTATGATGTGGTCACAATAGACTATGTGATGAGCTGTGTGGACGGTAAGGGTGAAACTGAGTATTACAATGTGAGAGAATATTTCAGGCTGCGCCAGACGGAAAGCCGTATGTACGTGCTCAACTATGAGAGAACGGCAAATCAGATTTTTAACAGTGAAAACAGCTTTATATCGGATTCAGGCAGCGTAATGCTTGGCATCAGAAGCAGTGAGGCAGAGTACAGGGCCAATGAAGCAGGCAGTGTGATATGCTTTGTCCAGGAGGGAGATTTATACTCCTATGATATCAACAATGGAATGATAATCAAGGTATTCAGCTTCAGGGACGCTGAGGGCATTGATGAGCGTGAGAACTGGAATCATCACGATATAAAGATTGTCAGTGTAGACGAAGCGGGCAGTATTGATTTTGTGGTATACGGATATATGAACAGAGGCACCCACGAGGGAGAGGTGGGAACCGGTGTGTACCATTATGACGGTCTGGCACATACTATAGATGAGGAAGCGTTTATCCCTTCTAAGACATCATATGAGGTGCTAAAGGCTGAGATGGGCAAGATGCTTTATCTCAATGAGAAGAATGAATTCTATCTCATGATGGATGACAGTCTCTATAGGATTAATTTAGGTTCGATGTCAGTAAAGAAGGTGGTTGAGGGCTTGTCTACAGGCTCTTACTGCGCATCGGAGAGTAACAGATACTTTGCATGGGTGGATTCTGCAAATCAGTACTCATCAAATACCATAAAAGTGATGGATTTAAAGAGTGGCAAGACCTTTGAGGTCAAAAAGGGCGACGACCAGTATCTGCGTCCGCTTGGCTTCATAGGTGAGGACTTCATATATGGACAGGCGAATGCTGCTGATGTGGTCTCTGATGCAGCCGGAAACACAACATTTCCGATGAATGGCCTTATTATTCTTGATACATCTGACCAGTCGGAGCTTAAGACATATACCCCTTCGGGCGGCTATGTCGAGAAAATTTCTGTGGATGGATATACGGTAACGATAGATCTGATTGCACAAAACAATGGTGTGTATGCAGAAATCGGTCAGGATACCATTATGAACCGGGAGGCTGATTCGAAGCAGAAGATAGCTCTTGATACGAGCCAGTCCGATACAAAGCTGACGGTCAGCGCTATTAGTATAGCAGGTGGTAAAAAGCCGGATAAGCTGAAGCAGCTGACAGCACAGATGACTATAAATTCGCATGATACTACTGTTGATTTAAAGTTTGATGACAATACAGTCCATTTCTATGTTTATGCAAAGGGGGATGTGATTTTTGCATCTGATAACATCTCGGATGCCATAAAACAGGCAAATGACAGCATGGGAGTGGTAATTGATTCAAACCAGCAGTATGTATGGATGAGGGCAAGAAAAAATGCAGTAAATGCATTTGCGAATATTGCATGTAATGAAACCGATAAGGATGCTGACAGTGTCGTGAAGTCAGTAAGTGCAATGCTTACCTACAATGATGTTACGGTAAGTGTGTCTGAGCTGATTGGAGCAGGCAGCAGTGCTGTTGATGTGCTCAAAAACAACCTGCCGGACAAGGAAATCCTGGATTTACAGGGAGTGTCTTCTGAGGATATTATCTTTTATATCAGCCAGGGCAATCCGGTATTTGCGATGACGGGAAATACGTCGGCAGTGCTTGTGACAGGATACTCTTCAAATGGAGCTTTATATATTTATAATCCGGATAATGGCGCAACAACATCGATGAGCTATGAGGATGCTGACAGAATGTTTTATAATGGTGGCTTGCATTTTATCACGTACATGACAAAATAAACAGAATAATGTTGTAATAATGCCGATTTTGTGACATTAAATGTAAGCTCCTTAGGTAAAGTTTAACAGAAATTTTCATAAGGATTGAAAAGCGGTTACAATTGGGATATATTAAATAAGTATGAAACAGGTTTAATACTTTTTGTTTAAGGAGAACGTATGAGTAAGAAGAGTATTGTCGTTACAAAAGTATGTGAAGGTCATGATAATCCAATCGCAGAGCTTGTTCAAGTGGCATGCAAGTTCGATAGTGAGATTACATTGGAGAGTGACAATCGCAAAATCAATGCAAAAAGCATCATGGGTATTATGGCATTTAATCCTTCAGATGGAATGTCTGTTGATATTGTTACAAAGGGTGATGATGAGCAGGAAGCTTTAGTTGCAATTGAAAATTTTTTAGTATGTGAATAATGAGCATGAGGAGGAAAATAGTATGCGTAAAAAGAATAACTCAAAGACAGTTAAGCAGGCAGTAAAGCCGGTTGAAGTAAAAAAAGAGGAAACAGTGGCACAGCCGGTTTCAGAGCCTAAGGCTGATGCAAAAGCCGATGTAAAGGCTGAGGTAGAAAAAGCCGTAGAGAAGACAACCGAGAAGGTTGAGAAGGCTGTTGAAAAGACAACTGAGAAGGTTGCTGAGAAGGCCGCTGAGGTTAAGGCTGATGTAAAGGACACTGTCAAGAAGACAACAGCAAAGGCAGCAAAAGCTGCAAAGACAGCTAAAGAGGCAAAAACTGCAAAGAAGGAGCCGGTAAAGCCGGAGATTATTGTTCAGTACCAGAACAGCGAGGTTGATACAGCAGCTGTCGAGGAGCGTGTTAAGGCTCAGTTCGTTGCTGAGGGACACAAGGCAGGCTTCATCAGAAAGCTTAACATCTACATCAAGCCGGAGGAGTATTCTGCATACTATGTTATAAATGATAAGTTTTCAGGTCGTGTAGATTTATTCTAATCAGACATTATTAGGGAATACATATTTTATCTAGCGCATAATAAAAGCCGATACATTTCGTGGAGACACGGTGTATCGGCTTTTGTTTTGTGTATAGGTATGTGTAAAAGCAGCTGTATGACAGTTTAAATGCATTATGAAATATTTAGTGGACAAACAAAAAAGGGTAACAAAAAAGCGGGTGATGGGAATCGAACCCACGTATCCAGCTTGGAAGGCTGGTGTT
>OGXA01000749.1_pt1 | contig 28150 bp, 27 predicted proteins | sample 1576171 | NCBI WGS metagenome assembly OGXA01 (sample SAMEA3541587, study PRJEB24748) | human gut metagenome | biome: human gut; feature: human-associated habitat; material: faeces | place: China | collected 2012 | reverse complement strand
AACCCGCATAAACACTGGCTTTTTTAAGCAACTCGATTTATTCAAACTCAATCGTACCGGTGGGCTTGGGTGTCAAATCGAACAGCACGCGATTTATGCCCTTAACCTCATGTGTGATACGGTCGGTGATATGCTGCAGCAGCTCAAAGGGTACATTTTCTACGGTTGCGGTCATAGCATCGATTGTATTTACGGCACGGATGATGGCGCACCATTCATCCACGCGCTTATTATCCTTCACGCCAACGGATTTCAAATCGGGGATAGCGGTGAAATACTGCCAAACCTTGCCCTCCAGACCGTTCTTTGCGAACTCCTCACGCAGGATGGCATCGGATTCGCGCACAGCCTCCAATCTGTCTCTTGTGATGGCACCAAGGCAGCGCACGCCCAGACCGGGACCGGGGAAGGGCTGTCTGTAAACCATGCTGTCGGGCAGACCCAGAGCCTTGCCGCAGGCACGCACCTCATCCTTAAACAGCATTTTCAGAGGCTCTACCAGTGCAAAATCCAGATCCTCAGGCAGACCGCCGACGTTATGGTGAGATTTGATTACCTTTACGGTTTTTGTGCCGGATTCGATGATATCGGGGTAAATCGTTCCCTGACCGAGGAATTCAATGCCTTCCAGCTTTCTTGCTTCCTCCTCAAATACGCGAATGAATTCCGCGCCGATGATTTTACGCTTCTGTTCGGGGTCGGCAACGCCTGCCAGCTTATCCAGGAAGCGGTCAACGGCATCTACATAAATCAGGTTTGCATCCATTTCATCGCGGAACACCTGAACCACCTGTTCGGGCTCGCCCTTGCGCAGCAGACCGTGGTTTACATGCACGCAGGTCAGCTGCTTGCCGATGGCACGAATCAAAAGCGCCGCAACAACAGAGGAATCCACGCCGCCGGAGAGCGCCAGCAGAACCTTTTTATCGCCAACCTGACGCTTGATGAGTTCAATCTGGTCGGCAATGAAGTTTTCCATGTTCCAGTTGGCTTCTGCCTTGCAGGTATCGAATACGAAATGCTTCAGAACTGTTTCTCTTTCTGCATCATCCGCAGGGAAAGCCGCGCCGCCTTTATGGTCTGCCTTTAAAATAGGAAGGCCTGCGTTGTAAACCGCCTCGGATGCATCAATTTCCACGCCATCCACCACGCGGTTCACGCCGCCGTTTAAGATAATCCCCTTTACGCCGGGCAGCTTTGCCAGCTCCTCTGCGGTAATATCGTGGGGATGAATTTCCGTATAAACTCCTAATGCACGAATCTCGCGGGCAATCTTGGGATTTTCCTCACTGCCCAGATCCAGAATCAAAATCATGTCCTGCTTCATAAGTACCTCCTAATGCTGATAACCATGTAACTGTTCTGTATGATATTTACTATGATATTTTATTGTACCATAGCGAAGGGAATCGGAAAACAGAAAATCGATATTTTCCGAAAAATTATTTTGCTGCCTTCACCGCGCGGATAATTGCCTGCTCCGCTACCCTTGCGGCAAGGATACCGACCGTATCTACGGGGTTTTCGGGGAATTCCAGCTCGCCTGTGGAAAGGCAGAAAATCGTATCCCCGTCAAGGGAGGTATGAATCGGGCGGATGCAGCGTGCCAGTCCGTCGTGCGCCATGCCTGCCACCTTTGTTGCCTGTGCCTTTGTCAGCTTCACATTGGTTGCGACTACGCCGATGGTGGTGTTTTTGCCGCTGATGGAAAAATTGGATGCCATCTGCAAAAAGCCCTCCTCCGTAGAGGTAAAGCTGCCGTCATCTGCCCTTGTGCCTGCGATGATGCTGCCGTTTTCGTAAACATCCCCGATGGCATTGACCGCAATCAGCGCTGCCACGCGAATCCCGTTTGGCGTTTCCTCGCTCCATGAGCCGATGCCGCTGTTTGTGCAATGCGCCATGCCGCGCAGCTTGCCGACCGTTGCGCCGCAGCCTGCGCCGTAATCACCTTCCAGAAGGACAGAATCGGAGGCGTTTTCGCATGCCTGCATGCCCATTTCCTTATCGGGGCGAACGAAGGCATCCCCATATTCCAAATCAAACAGCACCGCAGAGGGGACGATGGGTACGCTTGTTACGCCGACATCAAAGCCGATGCCCCTTTTTTCAAGCCAGTTCATAACACCGCTTGCCGCCTCCAAGCCGAAGGCAGAGCCGCCCGAAAGCACAACGGCATGCACCTTCTCCACGGTATTGATGGGGTTTAAGAGGTCGGTTTCTCTCGTGCCGGGGCCTGCGCCGCGCACATCCACGCCGCAAATCGCGCCATCCTCCGCAAGCACAACGCTTACACCTGTTTTCGCAGTCGGATTTTCCGCCTGTCCCACCTTTATGCCCTTTATATCAAGGATATTTCTCTTTAATTCCATCTGAAGCACTCCTTTTTGTCCAAAAGTATCGTTTTCTCTTGATTTTAGCTGTTTTTCTCTTTTTTGTAAATATAAAACACGCACCGAATAGGCTCTCTGCCGATAGCATGAGGGTAAAGGAATTTTTGGAGGGAACGCCATGGGGACATATCTGGTGCGGGGCGGGAAGCGGATAGAGGGAGAATTTGCGGTGCGGGGGAGCAAAAATGCCGCTTTGCCCATTCTGGCGGCGTGCGTGCTTGCGGCGGATGAGGTGGTTCTGGAAAACCTGCCGCAGATTCGAGATGTTTCGCAGACCTTGGAAATCCTCAGAGAACTGGGCTGCTCGGTCACGCTGACGGAGCGGACGGCGGTGATAGACAGCCGCGAGATGCAGGCGATCGCGCTTTGCGGCGAAGCCGTGCGAAAAATGCGTTCTTCCATCCTCTTTCTGGGGGCAATGCTCGGCAGAAGCGGTGCGGGCAGGATTGCGTATCCCGGTGGCTGTGCGATTGGCAAACGCCCGATAGATTTGCACCTTGCCGCCTTTCGCAGGATGGGCGTTTCCATTGCGGAGGAGAACGAGATTCTTGATTGCAGGGCGGAGCGGCTGCAGGGATGCAGGATTGATTTGCCGTTTCCGAGCGTGGGTGCAACGGAAAACATTCTGCTTCTGGCGGTGTGCGCGGAGGGGGTAACGGTGCTGCATAACGCTGCGAGAGAGCCGGAGATTGTAGCTCTGGTGCGGTTTCTGCGTGCCATGGGGGCGGAAATTTACGGCGAGGGAACGGGCAGTCTTTTGATCGAGGGGGTGAAGCGGCTGCATGGGGCGGTTTTCACGATTCCTGCCGACCGTATCGAGGGCGGTACGTTTCTCTGTGCCGCCGCCATGACAGGGGGAGAGCTATGCTTGAAGGGACTGGAACGAGAGCAGCTTGGCGCGGTTTCGGAAGCCCTGCGGATGACGGGCTGCCGGCTTTTCTGGGAGGAGGGAGGTCTCCTGTGGATGCGTCCGCCAAGGCGGCTGCTGTCGGATTTTTCGATTATAACGGGGCCGTTTCCTGCCTTCCCGACGGATATGCAGCCTTTGCTGATGGCTTTATTGACATTGGCGAAAGGACATTGTATGATTAGTGAAACAGTGTTTGAAGCCCGTTTTTCGCAGGCAGAGGGGCTTTGCCGCATGGGAGCCGATATCCGCATCGAGGGGAGAAGGGCTTCGGTTTTCGGCGTGGAGCGGCTCTTTGGTGCGGAGGTTTTTGCCAGAGATTTGCGCTGTGGGGCGGCGCTTTTGTGCGCGGCACTTGCGGCGGAGGGCGAAAGCCTTGTGCATGGCGCGGAATATGTGGAGCGTGGCTATGAAAAAATAGAGACTGCGCTTTCACTTCTTGGCGGCGAGATTCGGCTGACAGAGCAGGGCTGATAGAACAGAAAGGATACGATATGTTTCATCGGAAGAACAAACGACAGAAAAAATCACAGGAAATGCTTGATATTGACCTGATGGAGGAAATCGGCTACTATCAGAAAAAGCCGCAGAAAAAGGGGCTTGACCAGAAAATCGTGATTGCGCTGGTGCTTGTGGTGGTTGTGGCTGCATGCGTGCTGTTTTCGCCGTTGTTTTCGGTGAAAAAAATAGAGGTGGAGGGCGCAAGCCAGTTTACGACATCCGAGCTTTGCGAAAAAATCGGTCTTTCCAAGGGGGATAATCTGCTTCTGTTCAGCAAAGGCAGAGCGGAAAAAACGCTTGAGAAAAGCCCGTATATCGCCTCTGCAAAGCTTTCCGCCAAGCTGCCCCATACCATGAAAATCACGATAAAGGAAAGAAAGGCGAGAGGGTATGTGCCCTATATGGGGTCGTACCTCTACATAGATGAGGAAGGGCGTGTGCTTGAGGTGGCGGGTAGCTGCAGGGATGCACTACCGCTGGTCAAGGGGCTGAAATTTGACAGCTTTACGGAGGGGGAAATCCTTCCCGTGCAGAATACGGATGCGCTTGCGGTGATTCTGGAAATTTCGCAGCTGATGGAAAAATATGAGCTTCTGGATGAGGTGGTGGAAATTGATGTTTCCAAGCCGAAGGATATTTATGCCTATGTGAACCAGGTGCAGATTCATCTGGGGAATATGACGAACGGCGATATGAAAATTCAGTATATGCAGCAGATTGTAAAAACGATTCCCAAGGAGGACAGAGGGATTTTAGACCTCAGCGGATTGGACAACCCCAAGGCGAATGTTACCTTCCAATACCTGACCTGATGGGACGGAGAAAAAAGAAAACGGCACTGAAATATTTTTTGCTGAATTTGTGATTTTCTGCTTGAATAAAAAGAGAAAAGATACTATGATAGAATATAACTGACAAAAATGGAAAAAGGCGTTTAAAAAAAAGCAAAAATTCGTAGGAAAACTTGTTTTTGCTATGGCAATCGGCTTTTCTTTCGTGTATAATATAAGTTGATAAATTTTCAGAACAACCTAGGAGGAGATTATAGCATGCTCGAATTAGATATCCCTATGAGTAATATGGCGCAGATTAAAGTAATCGGTGTTGGCGGCGGCGGCAACAACGCAGTAGATAGAATGATTGAAGACGGCTTGGATGGGGTGGAATTCATTTCCATCAATACAGACGGACAGGCTCTGTCCAAATCCAAATCCGCAACGAAAATCCAGATTGGCGAAAAGCTGACAAAGGGTCTGGGCGCAGGCGGCAACCCTGAAATCGGTCAGCGCTCCGTGGATGAAACACAGGATGATATCGCGCAGGCACTGCGTGGTTCCGATATGGTATTCATTACCGCAGGCATGGGCGGCGGCACAGGCACAGGTGCGGCTCCCCGCATCGCATCCATTTCCAAGGAGCTGGGCATTCTGACGGTCGGCGTTGTGACAAAGCCCTTCAATTTTGAAGGCAAGAAAAGAATGGGCAATGCGGAAAAGGGCATTGCAGAGCTGAAAAAGAACGTAGATACGCTGGTTATCATCCCCAACCAGAGACTGCTTTCCATTATTGATAAGAAAACAACCCTGACAGAGGCCTTCCGCAAGGCAGATGAAATTCTGCTGCAGGGTGTACAGGGCATTGCCGATTTGATTTCCAAGCCCGGCGTTATCAATCTGGACTTTGCCGATGTCAGAACCATCATGGCAAACAGAGGCATTGCACACATGGGCATCGGTCGCGCAAGCGGTGAAAATAAGGCTGAGGTTGCTGCGAAAATGGCAATCCAGAGCCCTCTCTTGGAAACAACCATCGAGGGTGCAAAGCATATCCTGATTAACTTCAGCGGTGACATGAACCTTGGTCTGATGGAAACAGAGGAAGCTGCAGAGCTGATTAGAGAAGCTATTGACCCCGAAGCAGAAATCATCTTCGGTACTACACTGAATGAAGAGCTGAATGACGAGGTTGTGGTTACGGTTATCGCAACAGGTCTGGAGGATGAAGCGCACACAGAAGCACCTGCCAGACGTTCCTTTGCGGAAACCATTGCTGCAAGAGGCGAAAGAGCAGAAAGAGCAGAAAGAGAAGAGGAACATGCTGCGGAAACAGAGGAGACTTCCGAAGAGCCTGCACAGGAGGACGCACGTCCTGCCGCAAGAAGATTCGCAGATTTGGATTATGATTATGAATCCGAAATCAAGATTCCCGATTTTCTGACAAGAAAGAAATTCTGATTTTCTGCAATCAATTCAGACAAAAAATTACATAATTCGATTTTTAAACCTCATATCCGTGGAGTCTGTTCTGCGGTATGAGGTTTTTTTGTGGAAAACAACCGAAATAAAGCACAAAAATAAGAGGAAAAATATTGTTCTTTTGTAGAAAAAAGCAGATAGTAAATAAAGATAAGATTGTTTTTTTGTCAAAACAATTTATTTTGTGCCTTTTTCAGTTTGAAAATTGTGTATTTCGTTCGGAATCTGTAGCAAAATCAGATAAATTATCTTATAATGAAAAACGGAAGAGGGGCATCTTCCTCCTTCTCTTTTGGAGAAGGAGCAGCAAAGTAAGAATTGGGGTGTATTTTATGAAAGAACAAGAAAAAACAAAAGTGGTACTGGCGGATCGAGACGGATTTTATCTGCAACGCTTGAAGCGCTGTCTGGAAAGAAGGGGGGATATGACAGTAGTAGGCATGGCGGATAACGGGGTAGCCCTGCTGGATTTGGTGATACAGAAAAAGCCTGCTGTGCTTCTGACAGACATTCTGCTAGGGGAGCGGGATGGCTTATGGGTTCTGGAAAACATCAAAAAGAGGGGACTTCCGTGTATCTGCATTTTTATTTCCGCGATTGACAGCGATAAGCTGGTGCGGCAGGCAATCAGCCTTGGTGCGGAGTATTATATGGCGAAGCCGATTCAGGGGGAGCTTCTGCTGGAGCGCATCCATCAGATGCTGAAGCAGGAAACGCCAACAAAGGAAGCAGCGAAACCGAAAGCAACGGAGCGGAGGGAAAATCCTTTCGAGGAGCTGGAAAGCGAAATTTCCATTCTGCTCAGTCGCATGGGAATCTCTGCCAGCATAAAGGGGTATCACTTTATTCGCAAAGCGGTGATGATGGCAGTGGAAAATCAGGATGTGCTGGTCGGCATTACGAAGGGGCTGTATCCCGATATTGCCAAGCAGTATAAAACAACCGCAAGCAAGGTGGAGCGTGCCATTCGCCACGCGATTGAAAGCGTCTGGAAAAAGAACGGGCCACAGATTTATTTCGAGATTGCAGGCTATCTGCCGACCGAAAAGCCCACAAATGGGCAGTTCATTGCCGCCCTGTCGGAATATTTTCGCATTAAGGAAAAAGGAAAATCGAAAAAAATCAGCTGAAAATAAATAGGAAGGGAAAAAGAACGAAGCTTGTTGTATGACAATTCGTTCTTTTTTTCGGTCGAAATTCACAAATTTTCATTGTAATTCTTGCCATATCATTATAAAATAAGAAACTAGAAAGAGTATTTTTGAGAAAAACAGAAAAGGGGCGGTTGGGATGGATACGAAAAAAGCAGTGCTGAAAGGCGTTTTGACGATGGTGGTTGTTGCATTGGCAGGCTTTCTGCTGTTCAATGGCATCGGGCGGCATCCCTATCAGCCGGATGAGCTGGAGGGCGTATTCCGCAAGGAGGCAGCCGCGCGCAGTGTCAGCGGCGAGGGTGAGGTGATTTCCGAAACCTATGGCAACAGCATTACCTTTGCCATGCAGACGGCAGACGGCAAGCGGGCATGTGCAACCTATGGACGCAGCATGTTTTTTGATAAATATAAGGAGCTGGAATTTTATACCGGCGTGCAGGGAGAGGAGCCTGCGGAAAATATTGTTTATGCGGAGAGGAACGACTTCTTGAACGACTATATCGACTCATTAGCGGAAGAATTGCCGGCACAGCGAAAGAAAGTCTTTATCTTAAGTAAGCGTCAGAACTATACGAATAAGGAAATCGCTGAAATGATGGGAATTTCTGAAAGTACAGTCGCCACACAATTATCTTTGGCGGTGAAGTTTATGCGTGAGCAGTTGATGAAGCATTACGATAAGGTAATTGCGTTTCTGATCGCCTTTTTTGTTAATGAAATGTAATTGTAATACACGTTTTTGGATAGTAGATAGGATGAAAATGTATACTTGTAAATAAGCAGGAAAGAAGATGGATAAGATATATTATAAAGAACTGATTGAAAAATATTTTGATGGAAATATAACGGATGCTAAAATAAAAGAGCTCTCCGATTGGATAAAGAACGACCGCCATTTACAGAACTGGTGGGAAGAAGAATTTTCCAAATCGGATGCCGGTATTAATCCGGTACTGCGCGACAAACTATTTGCCCGAATCAAAGAACAGACGCAGGGAAAAGAAGAGACACAGGGAAAAGAGAAACCAAGAACTATTCGCATGAATCTTTGGAAATGGGCTGCCGCCATCGTTTTACCCATTTGTATTGCCTTCTTCACCTACTATCTTATAGATTCTTCGCAAACAGTGGGAGCGCCCTTTATAGTAAAAGCCGATAAAGGAGATAAAGCAACCATCGAATTGCCGGACGGAACGAATGTCGTTCTCAATTCAGCTTCACAATTAAGCTATCTGAATAACTTCGGAGAAAATGTGCGTCGTGTGCAACTGAATGGTGAAGCCTATTTCAAAGTAGCTCATGATGAAAAACATGCCTTTATAGTGCAGGTCGGGGATTTGGAAGTGAAAGTACTCGGTACTTCTTTTAATGTATCTGCCTATGAAGATGCCAAAGACGTGACGGTCGTTCTTTTGGAAGGAAAAGTAGGGGTTTATGCGCAGAAAATGTCGCATATCATGAAGCCCGGCGACAAAATAGAATATAATAAAGCCACTCATAAGATAACAGCCACTCAAGTACACCCGAGTGACTACATTGAATGGACGAAAGGAAATATCTATTTTGAGAAAGAATCTTTGGAAAATATAATGAAAACCCTTTCACGCATCTATGACGTAGAGATTCGTTTCGACTCCAATAAACTACCTAATGAATATTTCACCGGAACCATTCCGGGAGGTGGCATACAGAATGCATTGAATATCCTGATGCTTACTTCACCTTTCTATTATGAAATGGACGGTTCGGTGATTGTTTTGAAAGAGAAATAAGTGGAACTTTCATAGAGTATCTTTGTTTATTCATTGAATAACGTCTATATTTGTGGTACACTAATTTGAAGATGCAATGAATACATTGGAACGTAAATTGCCGATAGGGATACAGACATTTGAAAAGATGCGTGCAGAGGGGTGTTTGTATGTGGATAAAACAGCCATTATATATCAGATAGCAGCTACTAAAGTGCCTTATTTTCTTAGTCGTCCCCGTCGTTTTGGCAAAAGTCTGCTAATTTCCACTTTTGAAGCCTATTTTCAGGGTCGTAAAGACCTTTTTGAAGGCTTGGCAATTGAAAAGTTAGAGACGAAGTGGGAGCAATATCCGGTTCTGCATCTTGATTTGAATGCGAAGAAATATGAGACGGCGGCAGATTTGGTTGCCATGCTAAACCAGTATTTGGAGAAATGGGAAGCCGTATATGGTGATGAGAAGAAAGACCGTAGTCCTGAAGAACGTTTTAGTTATATCATTGAGCAAGCCTATCTGAAAACAGGAAAAGGAGTTGTGGTATTGGTTGATGAGTATGATAAACCTTTGCTGCAAGCCCTTTTAGATGAGAACCTGTTGGATGAATACCGTCGTATTCTGAAAGCCTTTTATGGTGTACTGAAAAGTTCCGACCGCTATCTTCGGTTTATATTCTTGACAGGAGTCACAAAATTTGCCCAAGTAAGTGTGTTCAGTGATTTGAATCAGCTGAATGATATAAGTATGAAAATTCCATACGCCAATATTTGTGGTATTACTAAAAAGGAGTTAGTATCCACATTTACTCCCGAGTTGGAGCGGTTGGCAGAAGTGCAGGAGATGTCTTTTGAAGATACTGTCAATAAAATGACGGCGATGTACGATGGCTATCACTTTACATATAGCGAAGATGGATTGTTTAACCCCTTCAGTGTCCTCAATGTATTTGATGGATTAATGTTTGATAATTACTGGTTCCAGACCGGTACTCCTACCTATCTTGTAGACCTGCTGAAACAAAGTGATTATGATTTACGTTTGCTGATAGATGGCTTGGAAGTAGGAAGTTCCGGATTTGCCGAATACCGTGCAGAGACAAAGAATCCCCTTCCGATGATCTACCAAAGTGGTTATCTGACAATTAAAAACTTTGATAAATCATTGAACCTATATACGCTAGGTTTTCCGAATGATGAGGTAAAATATGGCTTTCTTAAATTCCTGATCCCCTATTATACCCCCATCTCTTCTGATGAAACGGATTTTAATGCAGTTAAGTTTGTCCGTGAACTTCAGTCGGGTGACGTTCATTCCTTTATGGAACGTATGAAATCATTCTTTGCCGACATTCCTTACGAATTGAACACAAAGACCGAACGTCATTATCAGGTTATCTTTTATCTCGTCTTTAAGTTGATGGGACAATATGTGGATGCAGAAGTCCGTAGCGCAAAAGGCCGTGCCGATGCCGTGGTGAAAACGAAAGACCGTATTTATGTTTTTGAGTTTAAACTGGAAGGAACAGTAGACGAAGCTCTGAAACAAATAGATGAAAAAGGATATTTGTTACCTTACCGGACAGACGGGCGTGAGCTAGTAAAAGTGGGAGTTTCCTTCAATGCTGAAGAACGTAATATTGGTGAGTACAAAGTCGTATAAATCGTTCATTGAGTATAATATAGAATTGAGCCATTCCAGAGCCCACAACTTAGGAATGGCTTTTTTATTCATAAAACCGTATTGGTTAACAAGAGTTAAAAATAGATAGGCGCTTGGACGAGAGGACAGAGCAGTCTGTATACCTATCAAATAACTTAAAAGTTTTGATATATGAAACACAGAACAACCTTTGTAAGGCTCCCTCAAACTGACGCAGGGAGAAGTAAGAACTGGAGAACACTACGGGCCATTTGCCTGACATTGTTCCTAAGCCTCTCTTTTACGGCTTATTCTCAAATAACGGTGAACGTGAAAGCCCTTTCTTTGAGAGCCTCTTTGAAGAAAATCGAGCAAGTAAGCAATTACAAGTTTTTCTACAATGAGAATCTCCCTGAATTAAATCAGAAAGTTTCGTTAAATGTGCAGAATGCAACCATTGAGCAGGTCATGAAGCAACTTCTGGGGAAAATGGAACTCACTTACAAACAAGAACAAGAAAATGTCATCGTTTTGGTTCGTAAAGAACAACAGAAGCAACGAGATATAAAAGTTTTCGGAACGGTGGTAGATTCGAACGGAGATCCCATTATTGGTGCCAGTGTTCTTGTTAAAGGAACCTCCAATGGAACGATAACAGATTTAGACGGAAACTTCTCTATCAATGATGTTCCTGAAACGGCTCAACTAACCGTTTCATATATTGGCTACAAAGCTGTTCAACTTCGGGCTACCGACAAGAATCTGTCAAAAGTGGTGCTACAGGAAGATAGTAAACTGATAGACGAAGTGGTAGTGGTTGGTTATACTCCCATGCGGAAAAGTGACTTTACAGGCTCTTTGGCAAGTGTTAAGGCTAGTGAACTTTCCCTATCGGCAGCGACTGCCGGACAGGCTTTGGTAGGTAAAGTGGCAGGTGTGCAGGTGATGCAGACGAGTGGAGCACCGGGAGAAGGAGTCAAGATCAAAGTGCGTGGAACCAATTCGCTTTCTGCCAGTACCACTCCATTATACGTAATTGATGGTTATCCGGCTTCGGAAGACGTATATATCAATCCGGAAGATATTGAAACGATTGATGTATTGAAGGATGCAGCTTCAGCGGCCATCTACGGATCTCGTGGTGCCAGTGGCGTTGTACTTATTACTACCAAACGCGGTAATTCGGGAAAAGCACGTATCGATTACGATTATCAGTTTAGTGTACAACAAGTTGAACGTAAAATAAAATTATTGGATGCATATCAGTTTAGAGATTTGGTCATCGACGCCCGTAACAACTCTTATCGTGACAAAGCGGAAGCTGCCGGAAAGTCATGGAACCCTTTGGATGATAATGCGATCAGAGCTTCTAAAGGATTCAATTTGAATGAAGTAGGCATCTCTGACTTGTTTTTTGATTTTACGACCGGCAAGCCCGTTGAACCCGCATACAATACAGACTGGCAAGATGCGATCTACGGAAATGCCCCGATGCATCGTCACAATTTATCTGTGACCGGTGGACAAGACTTCTTAAAATACCGTTTTAGTCTGGGGTATCTCGATCAGGACGGTATTATTGCCCCTTCCAATCATAAACGGCTGAATGTTCGTGCCAATGTAGATGCAGAAGTCACCAAACGTTTGAAGGTCGGAGTAAACTTTTCATTTGTTGATGTTTCCGAACGACAGGTTCAGGCAGACGGGCGTTATATAAATGATGGTATCGTGCAGAGTGCATTATTGATGTTTCCTCAATTTCCTGTATACAATACCGATGGAAGTTATGCCGTAGGAAATCAGATTGCAATGAAAGCGGACGGTTATCAGATGGTGGAGAATCCCGTGGCACTTGCTCATGAAATAGATATTCGGAATAAATCAAGCCGAATGAATTTCAACGCTAATATTACATACGATATACTGAAGCAACTCCAATTTAAAGCCAATCTGGGTACGCAATATTACACCTCCCGATATAATTATTACCGTCCGCGTACGGTGGGGCAAGATGGCGATATGCCAAATTCAGATGCCATTCAAGCCCGTGTGAAAGCTCGTGATATAACCAATCGCGATGTCGATCGTCTGGGAGAGTTCACATTAAATTATAATGGTGAATATGGAAAGCACCGATTGAATGCTTTAGTAGGTTACACATTACAGAAAAAGACGTATGACCGCGTAGCCATTGAGGCCACCGGTTTTCCTGATGACCGTATTCATGAAGTAACGGCACATGGTCCCAATGCCTCGGACGTAGGCTTGTATAGTAGTGATACGAGAAAAGCTGCATGGACAATGATGTCTTATCTGGCACGCGTCAATTATTCATTCGACAATCGTTATGTGGTGACCGGTACTGTAAGAACCGACGGTTCTTCCCGCTTTGGTCAGGAAAATCGTTGGGGATGGTTTCCCTCCATATCTTTAGGTTGGACTGTATCCAATGAGAAATTCTATCAGAATCTATTGGGAAACAACTCATCCTTCAAACTTCGTGCAAGCTGGGGATTAAGTGGAAACAATAATATCGGTAATTATGAACATACAGCTACTATGTCCCAAGGCGGCTATGTGTTTGGAAATTCAGTGGAAACAGCCTATTGGCAAGGTACTTTCAGAGATGCGGCTATTGGTTGGGAAAAGACCTCCCAATATAATGCCGGATTCGATTTAGGCTTATTCAATGGACGCGTAAATTTAATAGGTAACTATTATAATAGTCTTTCGTATGATTTGCTGTACGATCAACCTATATCTTCCATTTCCGGTTCTTCCAGTGTGAAAACAAACTTGAAGAATGCCAAAGTACGGAATAGTGGAGTTGATTTTCAGGTAGATGCCCGTATCCTGACCGGAGAATTTAAGTGGAATATGAGTGCCAATATATCGGTAAACCGGAATAAGGTTGTTGATTTGGGTGGTATTAATGATTTATATTTGGTAAGCGAGCGTAATGTTGTGAGTCACGTCACTCGTTCTGGACTTCCTATCGGCTCTTTCTATGGCTATATCGCTGATGGCATTATTTCAGAGAAAGATTATACGAATATTATGATCGACAAGAGTAACCAGGTTAACGGAAAATTCCCGGAAGGCTATCAATTAGTAGGGCCGGCGGTTCCCAATTATAACAACGTGCATCCGGGAGATGTGAAATGGAAAGATGTTGATAAGAATGGCACAATCACAGAAAACGACCGTGATATTTTAGGAAATGCTTATCCTGACTTCACGTATGGCATCAGCACCGATTTCTCATACAAAAACTTTGATTTGAGAGCTACGTTTACTGGTTCAGAAGGAGCGAAAGTCATTAACTTCCAAAAGTATTACCTGTATAATATGGAAGGGTCGGGTAATCAGTTAGTTTCAGTCTTGAACCGTTGGCGTTCTGACGATAATCCGGGTTCTGGCGGAGTATTCCGTGCCGCGCGTAGTTCCACGCCTAATACAAGTCAGCGGCTTAGTTCCTATATGGTAGATGATGCTTCTTTCTTCCGTTGTGCCAATATCACTTTAGGTTATAATTTTCCGGCTAATTGGATGAAGAAGGCAGGCATTCAGGCATTGAGAATCTATGTAAGCGTTGATAATTTGTTTACTCTGACAGATTATGAAGGATATAATCCGGAAGTCGATTATAAAGGTGACAACCTCTTACCCGGTTTTGATTGGGGAGTTTATCCTTTGGCGCGTACATACAGTATTGGAGCAAAAATAACATTTTAACTCACTAAAGAATTAGATTATGAAAAAATACATGATATGGAGCGTAGTAAGTTCTCTGTTGCTTTGCAGTAGTTGCACAAGTTTTTTGGAGGAGACAAACCCCAATAAAATTCCAGCAAGTACATTCTATCAGACAGAAAATGATATCGCAATGGCAGCCAATGGCGCATACGCCGCTTTGAGAGGAAACGGATATTATAAAAACATGTACTTATATACCGATGTCCGTTCGGAGAATACGACTTTGCAAGATCCCGGAGCGGGAAACGGTGTAAACTACCAGTTTTTCAATTACACGTTAACCACTGATAATGCACAGGTGAAAACACATTGGGCAGATCTGTACAAATGCGTAACAAGGGCGAATATCATATTAGACCAGATTGACGATATTCCTTTCAAGGATGAAACAGTAAAGAATCAGCAAAAGGCGGAAATGTACTTCTTGCGTGGATTGACCTATTTTCATCTTGTACTGCAATTTGGTGATGTGCCCATCGTGACAAAAGAATTGAAGACGAAAGACGAAATCCAGAAACATACGGCACGTCAGCCTAAAAGTGAGGTTTATGCGCTGATAATCTCCGATCTGACTCAAGTGATTCATAGTGAGTTGCCTGATATTCAGACAGGGAATGGGGTAGGACGTGCTTCGAAGGCAGCAGCTCATGCCCTGCTGGGTAAAGTATATCTGACGATGGCAGCCGATACGGATTTTCAGTCAGATAGACATGACAATTTACAATCGGCAAAGACTCATTTGGTTGCAGCTTGGAATGTGAAACCTTTTACTAATTTGAAAGATATACCGTATACTGATCTATTTGATAAAGATGCACAGACATTCTGTCCGGAAAATATCTTTCAAGTCATGTATAAAGGAGGAAATTCCAGTTTAGCATCGAATTATGCCTATATTTTTCAACCTACTTCCCAGACAGGATTGACTTCACAAAAGTCGGGAACAGGTAATAACATACCGACGGATGAGATGATGGGCACTTATGAAGCGGGTGATATACGGAAAGCTATTTCATGCGGAACGTCTCAAAACGTCAATTATGTGAAAAAGTACACCGATCTTGACGATGTGAATGGTTATGGTGCCAACAACTGGATCGTACTACGTTATGCCGACGTTGCTTTGATGTTGGCGGAAGTAAAGATGCACTTGGGTGAGAGCGATGCTGCCAGTTATTTGAATATGGTGCGTGAACGTGCCGGGCTAGACGATTATTCTGGAAGTAATCTCCGGGATGCAATTCTCCACGAGAGAAGAGTGGAACTCGCTTACGAGGGACAATATTGGTATGATCTACTACGTTTATATTCCCGTCAGGAGTTACTGAATCATATGAAGGCAAAGAATCCCAACTTTTCAGAGAAAGATTTTCTTTTACCTGTTCCGTATGATGAACACAAATTGGACCCTGTGAGAATGTACCAGAATGAAGGATATAATTAAAAAAATACGGTGATGAAGAAGATTACAAATATCATATGTATATTCCTATCGGCTGTGGTCCTGTTTTCCTGTGGTGATGATAACACGAATAATGAACAGGGAGAGGGCACTATTGCCGCAAAAATAATAGCGAGCAATGCTTATCCGGCGTTGGAAGAGAACGTCATTTTGAAAGTTAACATTAGCGGTGGTACAGACATTAAATCTGTTGTCTGGACAATGGAGGGGCAAACGTTGGGAGAAGAGTCTGAATTGAAATACGTTTTCAAAAAAGAAGGAATCTACAATGTTTCGGTGAGAGTGACAGACAATGCAGGTAATGTGGCGGCTGCTTTGCAGAAGTTACAAGTGGAAGGAAAGAGCCTGCGTTATGCTTTACAGAACTTTGACCCGGCTAAAGTTTGGATCATGGGACACCGAGGAAATTCTTCCGATCCCAATATTCCGGAAAACTCTATTGCCGGTATTGAAAGTTGTATCGCGTTGAACGGAGCTGTTGACATTGTGGAAGTCGATCCGCGTATGACCAAAGACGGTATCATCGTGTTGATGCACGATGAAACGATAGACCGGACCACTACCGGAACAGGGAAAGTGAAAGATTTGACTTATGAGCAGATTCAGTCCTATCGTCTTAAACTGGCAGATGGAACGATAACCAATCATACAGTACCTTCATTATACGACGCACTGGTGGCAGGACGTGGAAAGATCTTTTTCGATTTGGACTTTCTAAATAAAGTATCTCCCAAAGAGCTCTATGATGTCGTGAAAAGTTGTGGAATGTTGGACCGTGTTTTTTTCTATACCTCCAATAATCGGGATGTATTGCAGAATATCCTGAATTATTCTCCTGCGCCGATACCCTATCCCCAATGTGAGGATGAAGAACATGCTGATTTCCTGTCACAACAGCCGGGAGTGATTTTTACCCAGATTTCTTTAAGCAAAACTTTAAATGGTGGACTGCCTGCGGCCATCTCTTCCAAAGGTTTGTTCGTGTCAACCAATATGCTCGATATGAACGGCTATACGTATGACACTCAAATGACGCAAGGCAATTATACAGGTGTCGATTTGATCTTGTTAAAAGGAATCAGTATGATACAGACCGATCATCCCCAACTGCTGGACGCTTATTTGAAACAAAAAGGGAAAAGATAATTTGTTCAATCTTTAATAATGAATAAAGTAATGATGAAAAAATATATATTTCTGATGCTGGTAGCCGTTTGCTTATTCTCCTGCAAAGACGATGAGAAAGTGCGGCAAACAAAGTCCCCTGAAGTTGCTTTTACAACTGATAAGGAAGAATATACACTAGGTGATATTGTTTATCTGACTGACGAATCTGTTGAAACAGAAGGTCAGATAGCCGAATACTTTTGGCATTTCGGATTTGATGGTGAAGGAAATCGGGCTACGACCAAAGACGCGTCCGTCCTGTATAAGAAAGCAGGGACTTATGTCGTTAAATTGACGGTAACAGATGAATTCGGAGGATATGCGACGGCATCACATACGGTTGTGATTCGCCCGACAAATAGGCCGCCGATGGCGGACTTTAGTTATAATCCTGCTATTTGCAAAGTGAATGAGAAAGTGAAATTCACAGACAAGTCAACGGATGAAGACGGAGAAGTAGTCGCTTATGAATGGGATTTTGGAAACGGGCAAACCTCGCAGGAAAAAGACCCGGAAGTGACGTTCACAACAGCAGGGTTTGTGACTGTCAAACTGACGGCTACCGATGATCGTGGAGCAACGAATACCAAACAGGCTACGCTGTATGTTCGTAACACTTCTGTTTCAGGATTACAAATCCTTTGGACAAAAACATTTGAAACTTCCTCTTCCTTGAGGTCTATATCCCCTGCTGTGGGTGACAATGGAGATGTGTATGTGTCATCCAACGCTCTTCACCTTTACGCTTATTCACCGTCGGGAGATCAGAAATGGGCTTTTGATTTGAGTAAAGACGGAGGAGCTGGTGACCAAGGTTCATCCCCGATGGTGGATGCTGACGGAACGATTTATATCGGTTCAAGCACTACAAATAAGAATATCAGTAGTAGTTTATATGCCATTCATCCCGACGGGACGCAAAAATGGAGATATGAGATAGGCATTGGAACAAATATTCCGTATATCTCTCCGGCTTTGGCCCGTGATGGTAACATCTTGATCGGTAATAGGGGAACAGACGGATCGGTACACATGGTAGACCGTAGTTCCGGCAGACAACTTTGGAGACGTAAATCTCCTAACGGTGGTGCTAACGGAGGTATATCAGTAGGCCAAAACGGGGTTGTTTATTCAGCCTTGTCGGGTGCAAACGGATTTGCCCGTACCACCGAGGATGGTGTGAACCTGTCTCCTAATCTGGGCAAGGGAAATACTGCCGCCGCCGTATATCCGGCTATTGATGCGCAAGGAAATGTCTATGTTGCGTTCTCGGAAGGAGTAATTGCCGCTTATGACGATCAGGGGAATGAGTTGTGGAGATACCCGGCTACCGGCACTATCGGTAAGATTGACCAAGGTGGTCCGGCTATCGGTGCAGATGGTACGATCTATGTGGGAACGAAAAATCCGAATGCTCAAGTAATAGCTTTGACTAAGGGAGGAACGAAGAAATGGAGTTATGCATCTTCTGCCGAAATAGGAACAACTCCGGCTGTGGATAGTGAAGGTAATATCCACATCTGTGATGATGGAGGCAATTATATTGTTCTGAATGCTGATGGAACAGAGAAATACAGACAGCAATTGGGAACTAAGATTTGGTCATCTCCTGTAATTGCGGATTATGGTATCGTATATGTCACTTATGAAGAGAACGGAGCCTGTAAATTGGTGGCTATTGACTGCGGAATTGAAGGGCCTGCTAATTCTCCATGGGCACAGCGCGGACAGAATGCAAAAAGAAATGCCTTACAAAAATAAAATAGAAAGATATGCTTAGGAAAATAAATTTATTGATAGCTTTAACCCTCCTGTTGGCAGGAGGGTTAAAAGCCCAGAACCATTCGGATCAAATTATTGCGAATCTTCAAGAACCGGCCGCTCGTTCGGTCTTGGTCGTATCTCATCGTGCTGATTGGCGTAATGCCCCAGAGAACTCGTTGCAAGCCATTCAGAACTGTATTGATATGGGAGTAGATGTGATCGAAATTGATTTAAAGAAAACCAAAGACGGACATCTGATTCTGATGCATGATAAAAAGATTGACCGTACGACTACTGGAAAAGGGTATCCTGCCGACTATACTCTTGAAGAACTGCGACAGTTCCGCTTAAAAAGTGGTACCGGACATAAAACGGCTCACCTGATACCTACTCTGGAAGAGGTAATGTTACTTTGTAAAGGCAAGATTCTGGTTAATATTGATAAAGGTTATGATTATTTTAAAGAAGCTTACGCCATTCTTGAAAAGACCGGGACAGTTCAACAATGCATTATCAAAGCCGGGCTTCCTTATGAACAAGTGAAAGCAGAAAATGGAGATGTGCTGGATAAAGTCATTTTCATGCCTGTCGTACAGCTTCATAAAGAAGGAGCCGAAGCTATTATTGACAGCTATCAGAAGCACATGAAACCTGCTGCCTATGAACTGGTATTTGATAATGATAGTCAGCCGGTTCTCGATTTGATTCAGAAAGTGCGTGCTACAGGTGCCAACCTTTTCATTAATTCTCTATGGCCAGAATTATGTGGTGGTCACGATGATGACCGTGCAGTAGAACTTCACCAACCGGATGAAAGTTGGGGATGGATTATCAATCAGGGTGCTAAGCTGATTCAAACAGACCGTCCTGTTCTTCTATTGGAGTATTTACGAACCAAGAAGCTCCACGACTAAAAGAATTTCTCCATGTTGAAACAACTAATTAATTTTTACAAGGTCTCTTCACCGAGACCTTGCAACAGGGAAACTTTGTCTTCATTCGACAAATGTCGTTTGGATTCCGATACCCGTATAAATTCCGATAGTCGTCGTCTGAAATACCTGAAATGGTCTACCTTTCTTTCAGCTACTTTCGGTTATGGTATGTATTATGTGTGCCGTCTTAGTCTGAATGTCGTAAAGAAACCTATCGTAGATGAAGGCATTTTTTCGGAAACAGAGTTAGGCATCATAGGTTCCGTATTGTTTTTCACCTATGCGATCGGGAAATTCACTAACGGTTTCCTTGCCGACCGCAGCAATATCAACCGTTTTATGACTACCGGTTTATTGATAACTGCTTTGGTTAATCTTTGTCTCGGTTTTACTAATTCTTTTATCCTGTTCGCTATCCTTTGGGGGATTAGCGGCTGGTTTCAATCTATGGGGGCAGCATCCTGTGTAGTAGGGCTTTCCCGTTGGTTCACGGACAAAGAACGCGGTTCATACTATGGCTTTTGGTCTGCGAGCCATAATATCGGCGAAGCGTTGACTTTTCTGATAATAGCCTCAATTGTCAGTGTGTTGGGCTGGCGGTATGGTTTCTTCGGAGCCGGTATAGTGGGATTGATAGGAGCGTTGATCGTCTGGAAGTTCTTCCATGATACTCCCGAAAGCATGGGGTTCCCTTCGGTGAATGTTCCCAAACAGAAAAAGGAAATGAGTGAGACAGAAACGGCTGATTTTAATAAAGCACAGCGTCAGGTATTGCTGATGCCTGCCATTTGGATACTGGCTCTTTCGAGTGCTTTTATGTATATCAGTCGTTATGCTATCAATAGTTGGGGCGTTTTTTATTTGGAAGCTCAAAAGGGTTACTCCACCTTGGATGCCAGTTTTATCATTTCTATTTGTCCGGTCTGTGGTATAATCGGTACTATGTTTTCAGGTGTTATTTCTGATAAGTTATTTGGTGGACGTCGCAATGTTCCTGCGTTAATTTTCGGATTGATGAATGTGTTTGCTCTTTGTTTGTTTCTCTTAGTTCCGGGAGCTCATTTTTGGATAGACGTGTTGGCAATGGTTCTTTTCGGTTTAGGTATCGGAGTTTTGATCTGTTTTCTGGGTGGTTTGATGGCAGTGGATATTGCTCCCCGTAATGCTTCGGGTGCTGCATTGGGAGTAGTCGGTATTGCCAGTTATATCGGTGCCGGATTGCAGGACGTGATGAGCGGTATTCTGATAGAAGGGCAAAAAACGGTTCAGAATGGCGTTGATGTTTATGACTTTACTTATATCAATTGGTTTTGGATTGGTGCTGCTTTGCTTTCGGTGTTGTTTGCTTTGCTGGTATGGAATGCAAAATCAAAAGAAGTGGATTAAAGTGAGTACATTAGGTTAGAATATAAGTCTTTATTTTCGAGGTATTAGACACCATTCCGGGAAGTAAGTAATGATTGCTTATCTTTCTGGAATGGCTTTTTTATAATCAATTAAATAGAAAGTTTTATGGAAAATTCATTGAATGATGAATTATTGTGTTCATTGAAAGATGAACTTCGTGAAGTAACCGCACAAATCAATGTGCATAGTGAAAAATTAATGGATCTGCTCGACCAAAAAAAAGAATCGTCGGTCAACTGACTCGAGAGATGTCGCATCTCCCGCCTGTCATCATCGAGTATCGGGGAAATCCGAAGCAATATGTCTCTGTTGTGCTCGATGCCATCAATCAGGGTAGGTTGACGTATGACGGAATAGCAAATTGCGAACAGACTTTTCGTGCGTTAGCAAGCGTTGTAGATGTGATAAGCCCTAAGAATGGGAAAACGCTTAGTGTAGAGACGCTGGTGTCTTATGAGAAGAAAAAGCGTGCCGGAGAATTTGAGGAAAAATAATATAAAATAAAAAGATGATTGTTGTATAGTTGAACAACAATTCGTATATTTGCAGTATGGAAAAGAAACGTAAGATCCGTACATACGGAGGTTACTTTGAGGCTTTCATGGAGACTTTAACCGAAAAGGAACAAGATAAAATCCAGTATGGACTACTCTTGTTGAAAACACAAGAAAGACTCTCCACTAAATTTGTGAAATTTATTCAGGACGGAGTTTTTGAACTTCGAACAGAATATAATGGCAATATATACCGGGTATTTTTCATTTTTGATGATGGAAATATTGTAGTGTTGTTTAATGGCTTTCAAAAGAAGTCGCAAAAAACACCGGGTAGTGAAATAGATAAAGCATTAAAAATAAAGGAGGAATATTATGCAGATAAACAATCATCAAATAGTAGATTATGACGCTGTTCTTGATGCGAAATTTGGAGCAGAAGGTACTCCCGAACGTGCGGAAGCAGAAGAAAAAGCGTATGCTTTCTACACCGGGCAAATTATCGAAGACGCAAGGAAAAAGGCTAAGATCACTCAAGCAGAGTTAGCCCGGCGTATCGGTTCCGACCGTTCTTATATTTCAAGAGTGGAAAGTGGTCAGACAGAACCTAAGGTTTCTACCTTCTATCGTATCATGAATGCGTTAGGTTGTAGGATAGAATTTTCGATGTCTTTATAAGAAGCGATTAAAAAAACATGGTGGGAAATTTGAAAAAGATAACTGTCTTTTTCAAATTTCCCACCGTTTTTTTGAGGAAGAAAAAGGAAAAGGTGAGGGTAGGTGAGGGTAAATTTCTAACATTCGTATTTTTTTTTTAGAAGAAAATAGAAGAATAGAAATAAGAAATATAAAAATGAAAAGTTGCAAAAGTACCCTCACCAACCCTCACCTTTTTGCGTGCGAAGGAGATGAAATCTTATTCATATAGCCTGTTTGATTTCACCTGTTCCGTATCAATAATGAATACAGTGTATCTTCTCCCGTTTTTTCCCTTATGAAATTCGAAGCCGTGTTTGGACATCACTTTTCCTAGTTGGGCTTTGGTTCCGTGAGAATATTGATACCCCGTCCGTTCGCGAATCAATTCCGCAATTTCAGTGACCGTCAGATAATGCACCTTTTCGAAACGTTCCGGTTTGCGGATATGTGTCAACACCAGTTCTTCTTCCGGTGAGTGGAAAATGAAATCCTCGTTGTTCTCTTCAATCCGTGAGTTTTCCGACTGGGTGAACCAATACTGATACCCCGGCTTGTTGAGTAGATACTTGATTTGTGCATACAACTGCGCGTAGTTTATTTTGATAAACTCCATCGAGTCGACATGAAAGCAGAGAAAACGGCGGTTACCTGTGGTGTCGTGAAGCACTTCTTGGTAATTGCATGTGCCGGCAAAAGAAGCCGTATGAGGAAAGTTCTGCGAACGCCGCGCGTATGGCAGGCGGATGCTGATTACTTTGCGGGTAACCAAATCCTTGAAGATATTCAGTTCCCGTCCGCTCATCCCTTCAAATTCATCCAGATTGATAAGCATTGCCTGCGCTATTTTGGCTAGATCATCCTTGTTGCTCGGGTTGATAAGACCGGTAGAAAGATAGGCGCGCAATTCGGGCGGCAGCAGGTTGTTGATAAACGTAGTCTTTCCGATGTTCTGTATTTCGCTGCAAAGCAACAAAACAGTGTGGTTCACCACATCATCTTGTGTGGCGGCAGCGCACATTCCCACCAGATAACGTTCCAGACATTCTACCCAAAATTTCTGGTGACTAGTATGCACGCTGTTGGCAAGGATACCGATATAATCCGTTCCGTCCCATTCAGGCAGCGAGTCTAAATACTCGCGAATAGGATGGTAGGTGATGCTGAAGTCGGAGTAGATCAGATTCTGAATCGTCTTGACGGTGCACGAATAGCCCAGTTCGTTCATCTCCATCCAAATGCTGTTTTCCATCATTTCGTCGAGAATATGGAAAGGTTCTGGTTGCTCCGTGTCCGTTTTCCTTCTGCGATATTCCATGATATGAAGCACTTCGTTGTAGCGTGTATCGTAATTTTCTTTGATATGTTGCTCAATCTGTAACATTCGCTTCTGCGTACTATTCAGCTTGCGGGTGTCGAATTCCTCGTTGTGTCCGTAAGCACTCCCGATCAGTGCGTCCATTTCATCCGCGGGAAGATCGGTGAACTGGCTCTTGATAAAAGCTGCCGCCTCTTCCTGGGGGACGCCGTAGCGATTGTACATACAAGCCAAGCAATGCAGGTAGTTGTTCCGGTTGCCGGTGACGTACTTTTCGGATTTATTGTGATAATAGTTCAGAGTCACCATTAAGGAAGCGTGCGAGGAATGGTAGTTGAGGGCCACTTGTTCGGTGAGGGGATTGTTGTCTGGTGCTGTCGTCTTTTTCTTTTTGCCGGATGCCCTTTTCTTCTTTTGAGACTTGAAGAACATCGGTGGCTGTTCCACGATGACAGCTGTGGCATCGGGATTGAAATAAATATCCGGATCGTAAGAGAACAGGCAAGTGCGGCTAACATCCTGCCCGGAAGTGTCGACCTCAACTCCGCAGAGCTGGGCATAAAAGGAAGCGATTTTGTGATAAGCAGCATGATGGAAATCTTCAATTTCCTGAATTGTTTCGGGCAATGTCCCGTCTGTCCGGCATACACGTACCACGATTTTCAGTCCCATTCCTTTGGGGCTGATGAAAGCGATGCGGGTATGGGCACACTTTTTTGCCAGTGCGAGGATGCGTGCCAATGCTTCCTGTGTCTGATGGTCGATGTCTACCACGATGTATCCCAGATACTTGACGAGAGTTGCGTTTGAACGTCCTCCCCGGTAGTTGGCTGAAAAGGTGATTTCCGGTAGTTCTATTTTCTTTTCGTTGGCTGCTTTCTCGCCTTGTTCCGCGAAGATTCGGCGCACGTCCTCCACTGTTTCCCGGTATGTGCCGTTGCTGATGGCCGATACGATTTCTTCTTCTGTCATTTCGGCTATGACGCGGTAAAAGTCTTGAAAGATGGTAAAATGCTCCATGTTGGTTTGTTCTTTTTAATTTGCGGTTGCAAAGAAATTTGTTTGTAAAATAATAGAATGGAACTTTTCGTTTTTTTGATTAAGTTCCTAGGGTTCTCCCAAATAGCGTATGATCGTTGCCACTTGCCGGGGAGAGAGAAGGCGGTTGCGGGCATGATAGCCTTCTTGTTCGAGTTCTTGCAGGAGCGGAAGGTTGTAGACAATCCAACGACGTAGTATTTGTAAGGCTACTTTAAGGCATACGTTGGGGTTGTAAAGATGAGCTAGTTCCGACTTTTTATAAGTGCGGATAAGAAACGGTTGGTCCGGATAATACATGATGAATGATGTTTGGTTTATGCTATAAAGTTACTGAAAATTAATGGTTTATTAAAAGAATAACGTCATTATTATTCATAGAGTATCAGGAAACTTCGTTGGGGAATCCGGAGGATGGAAAATGTGTTATCTTTATGTCGTTAACAAATAAGGAACGCGTTCGAAATGTGTGAAATCTTAAAATTATTTTATTATGGCAATGACAGTAACTTATTCAGTAGTGCCGCGCAAGAATCCTGCCAAAAAGGATGAGTCGGCAAAGTATTACGCGCAGGCACAGGCTTCGGGAGAGTTGGATTTTGAAGAGTTGTGCGAAGGAATCACCAGTCGGTCTACCTGTACGGAGACAGATGTGCGTGCCGCCATTTCGGGTATTCTTTATGAGGCGAAGCGTGCGTTGAAAGCGGGAAGAATAGTCCGGCTGGGTGATTTGGGCAGTTTGCAGATCGGGTTGAACAGTGAAGGAGCTGTGTCGGTCAAGGAGTTTTCAAGTTCGCTGATTACGGCTGCCCATATTATTTTTCGTCCCGGAAAGACGTTGGCGGACATCACGAAGATTCTTAGCTACCAGCAGGTAACGACGCGTGCGGTGGCCCAAACGGGCGGTAGCGGCAATGAAGGAGAAGACGATGACAAAGGTTCCGGTGGTGGTTCAGACGGTGGTGGAAGCGGAGAAGCTCCGGACCCGGCAGCATGATAACTTTAATATTGGATCAAATGAAAGAAATTGTAACTAAGATTTTGGATGTAATCATGTTCCTTGTGCCTTTCTTCGGAAAAAGAAAGCGGAACAGAATTGTGAGAGAGGTGCGCTTCAATGCTACCCATAAGGAAGTGTGTAATGTGAAAACAACGGAAAGGGAGAAGGACGATGAGAAAGATTAGTCTGATTGTGATTCACTGCTCTGCTACCCGTGCTGATCGCGACTTCACGGCGAAGGATGTGGACACTGCCCATCGCTTTCGGGGTTTTTCGTGTTGGGGGTATCATTATTATATCCGCAAGTCGGGACAGATAGAGCCGATGAGGGATGAAGATACGGTGGGTGCTCATGCACGCGGTTTTAATGCGATTAGTTTAGGAGTGTGCTATGAAGGCGGGCTGGATGAGAACGGAAAGGCAGCAGATACGCGTACTTCCCGCCAGAAAGAGGCGATGCATCGTCTGGTAAGCGAGTTGTTGCAGCGTTATCCGGATGCAAAGGTGGTCGGTCACCGGGACTTGAGCCCTGATACTAATTATAATGGAATTGTTGACCCTTGGGAGCGGATCAAAGAGTGTCCCTGTTTCGAGGTGAAAGCAGAGACATGGTGATTTTTATCCTATTTATTACTGTGGTGGTTAATTGACCACCACAGTAGTGAAATACTCTTTAAATACCTCCGCGGCTTTTTCAAGTTGTTCGGGGGTATTTTCTTTTACGTCTTTCAGCTTGTATTCCTGCTCCATCGCTTCATACTTATGTACGCCTAATGTATGATAAGGCAGGATTTCCACTCGTTGCACCATCTTATATTTTCCCAGAGCTTCTCCTAAACGGCGGATGTCTTCCTCGAAATCGCTGTATCCGGGCACTAATACATAACGCAGCCAGAAAGGTTTCTCGTTTTCTTCCAGCCATGCTGCCGTGCGGATGGTTTGCTCGTTACTTCTTCCGGTCAGTGCTTGATGGCGTGCCGGATTGAACTCTTTAATATCCAGCAATACAAGATCCGTCAGTTTGAAAAGTTCTTCTACTTCTTCGTTCCAGATACCGCCGCACTTTTCGTTCGTAGTGGATGTTCCATACTGACTGTGGATGGAAACAAACTTCTTTTAGTATATAGTGATTTTATATGATTTGCAAGAAAGAATGAAGAAAGGAAAGGTTACAAGATTATCATCATGCAAAAAACAACAAATGATATGACGCAGGGCAACAGCATGAAGCTGATTTTTCAGTTTTTCCTGCCGATTCTGATCGGAAATCTTTTTCAGCAGCTTTACAGCTTTGTGGATTCCATGGTCGTTGGAAAGGGGATCGGAGATGTGGCTCTGGCAGCGGTTGGAAATACCAGTTCGGTACATTTTTTGATTCTCGGCTTTGCCATGGGGCTTACCGGAGGACTTGGGATCTGTATTTCCCACTCCTTTGGAGCGAATGATATCGAAAAACTGCGGAAAGAAATTGCGATTCCGTCGAAAAATGATTATATTTGCAAATAAAACACGAAAGAATGTCCTGCAATTGTAAAAACAGACCGGAGATCGGCCGCGGCGCCGCCTTCTGCAACTGCGGAGAGGAGTGCCGCGCGACCGTCTGCGAAGGGTGCTTCAAGCTCCATGAGACGCAGTGGCTCGCCGATTATCCCGATCATGTTCCGACCGATATATTCGAGGTGCGCTTCAAGAACACGCGCCGTTCCTTCTATCAGAACGTCAACAACCTTCCGCTCGAAACGGGCGACATCGTCGCCGTGGAGGCCTCGCCGGGGCACGACATCGGCATCGTCTCGCTTACGGGCGACATGGTGGCCAAGCAGATGAAGCGCACGGGGTTCAATCCCTACAACGGGGAGTTCAAGAAGATCTACCGCAAGGCCAAGCCCTACGACATCGAACGCTGGCAGGAGGCCATTGCGCTCGAACACGAGACGATGATCCGTTCGCGGCAGATCGCCGCCGACATGGGACTGAACATGAAGATCGGCGACGTGGAGTATCAGGGCGACAAGATCAAAGCCATTTTCTACTACATCGCCGACGAACGCGTCGACTTCCGCGAACTGATCAAGGTCTTCGCCGAACGGTTCCACATCCGCATCGAGATGAAGCAGATCGGTGCACGGCAGGAGGCGGGCCGCATCGGCGGTCTGGGAGCCTGCGGCCGCGAGCTGTGCTGCGCGTCGTGGATTTCGAGCTTTTCGAGCGTCACGACCAACACCGCGCGGATGCAGGAGTTGTCGCTCAATCCGCAGAAACTGGCCGGGCAATGCTCGAAGCTCAAATGCTGTCTGGCCTACGAATACGATACCTATGCCGATGCGCGGCGCGATTTCCCGCGCGTGAAGGAGCCTTTGCATGCGCTCGACGGCGAATATTACCTCGTCAAAAGTGATATTCTGGCGCGCACGATGCAGTTCAGCAGCAGCAAGGATGCGCTGGTGAACGTCACCACGCTTTCGGTCGAGCGCGTGAAGGAGATCCAGGCGCTCAACCGTGCCGGCAAGAAGGTC
>OGXA01000743.1_pt1 | contig 28296 bp, 26 predicted proteins | sample 1576171 | NCBI WGS metagenome assembly OGXA01 (sample SAMEA3541587, study PRJEB24748) | human gut metagenome | biome: human gut; feature: human-associated habitat; material: faeces | place: China | collected 2012 | reverse complement strand
AAGCCCAAAACGATCAGCTTAAAGGATGACAGCCGCTTTTTTCTATGTGTAATTTCAGGCATATATACTTCTCCTGTTTCTGCTTGTTTACATAGAGTATACCGTGAAACATAAAAAAACGGTGTAATGATCCGGTGTGCCGTATTAAGATTGCATTAAGGCGCTCATTCTTTGAAAAAGCAGTGCAGAGTATAGCAAAAAGGCACAGACAAAGGCGGATCGTTTGTAACCGTTGTGCGGCTTGAAACAAAGCTCAGAGCCACTCTCACAGAACAGCAAAAGGCTATGCTCGAACAGCTTATTGATGGATTTGAAAAACGCTTTTGTTGTTTTTGTTGATTCCTTTGAATTTGATAACAGTGATATAAATAATAGTGAGAATAATAATCCTGCTACAGATAAAGCAAACGAATTAGCGGAATAATTTATAACACTCATAATTTCACAATACAAGTTACTATGTGAAGTAAAATAATGTTTAAGAATATGGTAACAAATGTTGATGAGCAAGATGATAACTTTGTTGGGCTGAAATTCTTTGATGGTAAACCTTTAGTTATTTTTCCTCGTGGTTATGAATTATCAAATGATGAAGATACTATTCGCCACGATATTATTCGTTTAATTGCTACTATAAAAAATTCAGTGGAAGATATGAAGGTACTATTATAAAAAATAGCACTGGTGATACCTCATTAAGTATGCCTTTTCTATCATATCAATATGTAATTTGTGATTTTTTAGCTCATGGTTATTACACCGAAAACGAAGTGAATTATATAGAAAACACTAAAGGCAAAATAAACTGGAAGCGAACAATTCAAAAGCAACAGCCTAAAATCAACAATGGTAATGTGGTTTATTTAAAATTTATTACCAAAACTAATAAGATTAATGAAAATAACCTTATAACAAAAATTCACGAATTTTGTGTATATGAAAGTTTCACTAAATTAGGGTGGCTGTTTATAGGAAAAGATATCAAACCAAAAAAGCCAACAATAAAATTCAATAGAACTACTTTTATTTCAGTATTAAAGCAAGAGTTAGAAAATACCTTTAACGACAGAAAAAGAATGTTGTTTCAAAGCATGTTGAATATCATTTCACAAACAGATGATAAATTTGGAGACAATTTTAACGATGCATTTGGCGTGAATAGATTTGAGCATGTTTGGGAAGGCACGATAGATTATGTCTTTGGTGAAGAAAACAAAGATGAATTTTTTCCTCATGCAAAATGGCATATTGTAAAAGGCAATGGATACACTGTTGAAGGTAGTGCATTAGAACCAGATACTATAATGTTGCAAAATGGAAAATGCTATATTTTAGATGCCAAATACTATAATTATGGCATTTCTTGGAATCCGAACGCTTTACCTGCTTCATCATCAATTGAAATTACCAACGGAATAGTATAGATAACATCAAGAATATTAAGGCATGTTTGATGATAAAAAGAAGTTGCACTCCGTTGACACCTCGGTGTAAGGTTCGCAATTCCTCATACGAATTTGCGGTTCTAAGCAAAAATAAAATTCTGAGAGATTTTTGAGAGACGCAAAGTCTAAAAAATGGCTTAAATAGGCGGTTTTGAAAAAAGATTGCGAGGCTCTGACTCCGTCATTTAAGGTTCGAATCCTTATTACGAGCAGAGCGAGTAACATCGTTCTGTCAAGTCTTTAAGGTGGAGATTTGCGAAGCAAATACGACCGTGACTTGACAGGTTGATATAATCTGCCACAAGGCTGGAAGTTTTACTTCCAGCCTATTTTTACGCCCGAATACTGCTTTTTATGGCGGTATTCGGGCATTTTTCCTTTATTTCAAAATATCGTGAGAGCTTTTGAGAGACGGCAAATTTCAAAATCTCAAAGTCATTTTAGTGCGATTTAGGGCATTTATGACTGAGACTTTTGAGAGACATCGCTCAAATCGAAATCGTAACACGAATTGAAATGAGCAAAAAATTTGAGAGACATTCAAGAAATAAAGAGGGCTTAAAGTAATAAAACTTTAAACCCTCTCTTTTAAGATTGTCTTTTTATCTTCAACTGTTAAATTTTCGAGCTATCGGTCAGCGCTTTTTCTCAGATTATATGTTCGTTTTTTTGGTTAATATTTTTTGAAATATAGCGTATAGACTCTATACTTTATTAAATTTTTCATAAAATGCTTGACAAAATTTGTTTTCTTCTCTAATCTGCTAAACTGGACTGTTGAGTCCTAATTTGCAGAAAGGAGTCATATTTACTATGACAGAAGAGAATTATAAATACAGAACAAATCCAATGTTTTTAAGAAATCAATTTGGTACGGATATGCCAATACTGAAAAAGATTTCTTTGCAGGATGATGAAAAAGAAGATTTAAGACTTATTGGCTTTGATATTGCAAAAACAGAAACAGATACTCACTTTAACCGCTTTGTCCATTTCTTTTTATATGATTATAAATTTGAAGATATATGGAACAATCCTGATAAGTATATCGAAAAGCTATCGCAGTACAAAGCAGTGCTTACACCCGATTTCAGTATGTATATTGAAATGAACGAAAATATGCAAAGGTATAACACCTTTCGCAACAGATGGGTAGGTGCATACTTGGCAGATAAAGGTATTCGGGTTATCCCGACAGTTAACTGGGGACTTGAAAACACTTTTGATTTCTGCTTTAATGGTATTGAAAAAGGAAGCACAGTTGCAGTATCGACTTATATGGCAAGCGCACACGGAAACAGAGCAGACCAAAAAGATTTTTTTATGGCTGGCTACAATGAAATGCTTAAGCGTATTGAACCTGAAACAATCATTTGCTATCATTATCCGTTTCCTGAAATGAAAGGCAATATTTTATTCGTTGATTATGATTTAAGTTCCTGGCAACATTATGATGACGATAAAATTGAATTGCCGTATACTCAGATGGAAAAGTATTTGCTGGGTATAGAAAAGCCATCGCCAAACAGTAATATTGTTGTTAAATATAATGATAATGCATCCTTAATTTTAAAAGGCAGCGGCAGTGTTCACGGCGGTCAATGGCAGCCTAATCCTGACAAGCCGGAAGATGCAAGGTTTTTAGGTGAACCGGGTGAAATAAAATATACTCATTTTTTTAGTAAAAACGGAGATTATTGGTATGAAACAAAAATTGGTGACGATGGAAAAGCTGTAAAAGAAAGGCACCATACAGATCACGGAAAAGCGCATAAACATTCAAATCCACATGATCATGAAATCAATTGGGTTGGAGAAGACTGTCATCCAAAACCAAGTCCACCTATTAATTATCCTAATGGAGAATTGCCAAGTTTTAAATATCATATAGCAAAAGGAGATAATAAAATGAATATAATAGAAATTACTATTGATGGGAATAGAGATTTCAAAACAAAATATGAATTTAAAGATGCAATAAGCAGAGGCTGTGATTTAAGATTTGAATGGCAAGGTATTGAATATGGAATATTTCCTGCTGAAAATAACCAATGGCTTGTCTGTTTATTGGGGGATGATGATAGTAAGGATATTTATTATAACCATATTGACGATGTAATGAACCATAAAATCGGTGATGACAGGTTAATTGATATCTGTACAAAATTTACTGTTATTGAGAGAAGTTTATAAAAAACATAAGCCGTGAGCAAAACGCTCACGGCTGTTTTGGTATGTAAGTTATCGGTCATAATTTTTTACAAGATTGGTGACGAGGCGATGCTTGTTTTTTAGGTTAATATTTTTTGAAATATAGCGTATAGACACTATACTTTATTAAATTTTTCATGAAATGCTTGAAAAAACTCAAAATCATCTCTAATCTGCTAAACTGGACTGTTGAGTTCTAATTTGCAGAAACAGATGGGTAGGTGCATACTTGGCGGAAAAAGGTATTCGTGTTATTCTAACAGTCAGTTTGGGACTTGAAAACACTTTCGATTTCTGCTTTAATGGTATTGAAAAAGGAAGCACAGTTGCAGTATCGACTTATATGGCAAGCACACACGGAAACAGAGCCGACCAAAAAGAATTTTTTATGACTGGATATAATGAAATGCTAAAGCGTATTGAGCCGGAAACAATCATTTGCTATCATTATCCGTTTCCTGAAATGAAAGGTAATATTTTATTTGTTGATTATGATTTGAGTTCTTGGCAGCATTATGGCGATGATGGCAGAGCTAACAATGAGCGACAGTTTACAGACCATGGTAATCCTAGTGTTCATTCTAATCCTCACGATAATAAAACAGGCTGGAATAATGAACGAGGAAATCCTGAATGGTTAGGAGAAACAAATTATTTCGATGGAAACATTCCGGAATTTAAGCATTATAAAATGACAGGAGAACATAGTATGAGTTGCAAATATGATTTTGATTACAAAACAAAATATGAATTCAAAGATTCAGTAATGCGTCATGCTGAAATATGCTTTGAATGGCATGGCACAGAATACGGAATATTTTGGATTAACGGCGAGCAATGGGTGGTAACTTTGCTTGAGAAGATGATAGTCAGGATGTATTTTACAAAAACATTGACGATGTAATGAATTACAAAATCGGTGATGATAAGTTTATTGATATTTGCACAAAATTTACAGTTATTGAAAGAACATTTTGAAATATTAATAAAGCAATATCAAATGATGAAGGATAGCCGAGTTTATTTCTCGACTATCCTTTTCTTTTTTCACATCAGTTCGTTGCTGTTGGACTTTCAACTTGTTGAGATTTTGTTACTGCATATTGAGCCATAACTATTTTGTAATTAATTGCGTTTATAATGTAAACACACCTTGATTGAAGAAAATCAAAAATTAACAGGTGTAATTGATGTCACTCCGTTTATAATCGATTTTGCAGAAAATGTTTACGGCAAGTTTGAAAATCGGGAAATTTGTGTTGACATTTTCGATTTGTTCAGACAAGCATTGTCAAAAGGTGAAATAACCGCAAAAGAGGAACAACTGTGGCAGTTCGTTGTAGCAAATTACGGCACATCCGACTTTTCACCAAAACAACTTGAACAAGATTTCGCTAACGCAGCCTACGCAACCATTCGCTCTTTTGTGCTGAAATTTGAAAAGCTGGGATTATTTTGTCGTTTATGGCAATGATGTTTTGTGAGGTTGATTATGATTACAGGAGAATTGAAATCAAAAATAGATAAAATTTGGGATACAATTTGGACAGGCTGTATATCATCACCTATTACTGTTCTTGAGAAAATTACATATTTAATGTTTATGAAATTGCTTGATGATAAAGAAATAAAAAAAGAAGGCAACGCTTCTGTTCTTGGAATTCAGTATAAAAGCAAGATTTTTAAGGATGACGATTTTTCTGTTGATGATGACGGCAGATGGAATGCAATATCACTTCTTGAATGTAAAGAAATTCAACTTTATTTATCACGCCCTGTTGACAATGATCTTAATCAGGCTAAGGGAAGTTTGTCGTTTGACAGCGAAGATATTATAACATTGTTTGGACCACAGGTTACTGTAATACGAAATATTATTGATGTGATGCATAACAGCGTTATTGCAGCATAAAAACTGTTCCTTTTTGAGTTCTCCTTTTGTCTATATATGTTATCATATTTATAATTATAGTGAATGGGTTATCTGTTTTCGGTTTAGCATTAACGGCTATACTGTATCGCAGGTTCTGCTCATTCGCTATTTTTTTGTTTTTATGAATATTTATTGTGATTTCACACTAAACAAAATTGGCAAAACTATATATTGACATTTTGGTACGGATTTGGTAGAATAGCATACGGTTAGCAATGGCTAACCATTTATTTTATATCACAGTTAGTTAAAACTAACAGATTTTGGAGGATATTTATGTCAAAAAAATTATCGTTAATTTTATCAGTATTTGTATTAATTTTTTCACTTATGTGTTCGGCTGCGAGCGCTTTTGCAATGGGTCCGAGTAAAGACGGAGTGTACGAGGTTCCGATTGAGATGTGGCACGCAGAAAAAGAACGCACATCCATGGGTGACAGCTACATAGTGCACACAGCATTGCTTACAGTTGACGGCAAAGAAAAAACTCTTACAATTGCACCTGCTAAAACTTCAAGTGATATGCAGTTTTGGTACTATACCGACGGTTCGGTTAAAGGTGATACGAAAGAGGTTTCACAGTCAAGCGCAGTTGAAATCGACGGTAAAAAATACGATGTTGCATTTGAATTTCCTATTAAAAGCAATAATGAGTTTGTCGGCGTAAAATTTGCAGCTTCGGCTATGCCTTTATCACCTTCTGCAAGAATTAAAATAGATTATGACAGTGCAAAAAAAATCAGAGATGTAAAAAAGGAAACAACCACAAAAAAAGCCACTACCACCACAACGACAACAACTACAACTACAACAGCACCAACCGTTACCAAGCCTAAAGAGGAAACGGTTAAAAATAAAAAAGTACCGATCGCCATTGCCTGCGGCGCAGTGGGTGTGGTTGCATTTGTGCTTGTAATGACCGCTGTTATCAAGAAAAATAAACATGACTGATTAGGTTGAAGTATGAAAAAAATATTTAAGAAATTTCAAGTTAAGGATTTTGTGTTTTTGGCTGTCTTATCCGCAGCGATGACATTGTGCGGCGGAATAACGATGCCGCTTGTTATGCACACCACCGTTTTCGGACTGCGTAACATGGCAGCCGCACCGATTTATTCGATTTTCGTTGCAATCGGACTTATGAAAGTAAGAAAGCCGGGTGCTCTCACAATTATCGGACTTTTTTCGGGCGCACCGCTGATTTTCTTTTCCACGGTTATGTTTTTTAACAATTTTGTTTCCGCAATCATAGCGGAATTGATTATGCTTTTGATTTTCAGAGGCTATCAAAAGAAAGTTTCCGTTTTCGTTACAACGGGAATATATATGCCGTTTTCACTGCCGATTTCGGTTCTGTTCAGTCTTTGGCTCAACGGGCAAAGTTACGATCAGCTTACAGCAAATCCGAAAATTTCTGTTTTAACATCAATCGGCACAATTGCATTGGCATTTTTGGGCGCGGCAATCGGAATGAAAATTGCAAACGAACTTCAAAAAGCAGGCAAGCTGAAGCCTTACGGAAAAGAAAACGATGTTTGAAGCATTTGAAGTTAAAAAGCCGTTTTATCCACTTGTGTCGTTTTCGGTGTCGATAATAACGCTGATTTTCGGAATGCTATTTAGCAAAAATATATTGGCATTCGCTTTTGCAGGTGCTGTGTTTGCGCTGTTTTCCGTGTTCGGATTGTTTAAAAGTGCAATCAAAATGTCTTTTGCAATGGGTATTTGTGGGCTTATTATCGGTGGACTGTCGTTTTTAACAAACAGAAATTTTGACGCCTTTTGGCAAACTCTTTTGAGGATGCTCTTGCTCGGGCTTTGTGCCGTGCCGATGGTCAGCACTTCGCCGTGTGATTTAACGCGTTGCCTTGCAAAAATGAAATGTCCGAGAGTAGTAACCTTGGGTATGCTGATAACCCTTCGTTTCATTCCGATTTTGGCAAGTGAAATAAAGCAAATTTGGGAAGCAATGAAGGTAAGAGGAGCAAATGTAAGTTGGTACAGACCCGGCACAATTTATCGTGCGCTTATCGTGCCGCTTATTATGCGAATTATAGGTATATCCGATACGCTCTCTCTGTCACTTGAAACAAGAGCGTTTACTCTTGACGACAGCGAAAGCTCGGTATACAAGGTGATAACAATAAAAGCAAGGGATTTTGTGTTTCTGTTTTTGGTCATTGCACTTTGCGTTTTTGGAGGTGTGATGATATGGGCATAGCAATTAAGTTTGAAAATGTGTCTTTCAAATATGACGGAGCAAACAATTACGTGCTTGAAAATGTTAACTTTGAAATACACTACGGTGAACTTGTGCTGCTGTCAGGTGTTTCCGGTGAGGGTAAAAGTACACTTTTATCAATAATCAACGGAGTTATTCCGTTTGTTAATTCAGGTAAATTAAGCGGCAATGTTGAGATTGACGGTAAAAATATAACAAAAGAAAAAATCAGCAGTCGTTCAAAACTTGTGGGAACGGTTTTACAAAATGCCGACGAACAAATAGTTTACGATTTTGCAAATGATGAAATAGCATTCGGTTGTGAAAATCTAAATACAGAACCTTCAGAAATTGAAAACAGGATAACAAAATATACTTCTCTTTTAAAAATTGACAAAACTGCAAGAACACGAACAATGTCGGGTGGTCAAAAGCAAAGGCTGATTACTGCTTCAACCCTTGCTATGGAACAAAAAATAATTATTCTTGACGAACCTCTTGCAAATCTTGATACTGAGGGTGCCCATATTTTACTCGGCGTGCTAAAAGAATTGGTAAACGTTGGATATGCTGTGCTCATTGTTGAACACAGACTTGATATTGTCAAAGATTATGCCGACAGAGTGATGTGGATAAAAAATAAATGCGTTTTTTCAAGTTATGATAAGAGAAAACTTGATTTAAACATAAAGATAATTGAAGCAAATCATAAAGGCACGGCAGGCAAAACACTGATAAAAGCAGAAAATATAATTTTTTCTACAGGCAAACGGAATATAATCGACGGCTTGAATTTAGAAATAAAAGCAGGTGAACGCATTGTTTTGCTTGGCGAAAACGGTTGTGGCAAAACAACGCTTATGCGCAGCCTTGCAAAGCTCAACAAATTGTCAGGTGGTAAGATTACTCAGTCACTTACCAAAAGCGAAAAGGCAAACAGTAAGTGGTTTTCGCAGGTGGGATATGTGTATCAAAATCCTACTTACCAGCTATTTATGCCGACTCTTTTAAGCGAAATATCATACAAGGCAAAGAGTGAGGATTATGCAAAAGAAATGATAAAAGCATTCGGTCTTGAGGGATTGGAGCAAAGACATCCACAGTCGTTGTCGCAGGGGCAAAAGCGCCGTGCATCGATAGCTGCAATTTGCGCAGGAAAACCCCAAATTTTGTTCCTTGACGAGCCGACAGTCGGGCAGGATTATGAAAATCTATGCCGAATTGTTCACACAATAAACAGGTTGAACAAGGAGTTCGATACAGCTGTTGTAACCGTTACTCATGACAAGCGTTGTGCCTGCGCTTTGGCAGACAAAGTTTTGATTATGGACAAAGGAAAAATCGTTAAAGAGGGTGACAGCTCTCTTGCAAACGAGTTTTTAGAATAAATATGTTTTATGTAGGAGAATAAAAATGATTAAGACAAGACTTATAGGGCAAGTGCCGTCATCAAAAAAATACATTGCCCTAACGGTGGTTGCACAGTGGGTTAAAACCGTGGCAAATATTGTTATGATGTTTATACTTTCAAATCTGCTGGCACTGATACTTGACGGCAAAATATTTGATTTTGCGTCATTGTTGCCTTATCTTTGTGGCATTTTAGGAGTTATGATTGTTAGGTATCTTTGCGGTTATTTTGCTTCAAAAACATCTTTTCATGCTTCAAGTGAAGTTAAAAAAGTGCTCAGACAAAAGATGTACCAAAAACTCACACGAATGGGTGCGTCATACCACGAAAAGGTGTCAACCTCAGAGGTCTTGCAAGTTTTTGTTGAAGGTGTTGATCAACTTGAACTTTATTTCGGCAAGTATTTGCCACAATTTTTCTATGCAATGCTTGCACCGATTACGCTTTTTGCTGTTCTGGTATTTGTCAGTTGGAAGGCTTCACTTGTACTTATTGTTTGTGTGCCACTCATTCCGCTTTCGATTGTTGCCGTGCAAAAAATCGCAAAGCGACTTTTAAGCAAATACTGGGGTGTATACACAAATCTCGGTGATACTTTTCTTGAAAATATTCAGGGCTTGACAACACTAAAAGTTTATCAGGCAGACGAGAGAAAAAATATCGAGATGAACGAAAAAGCCGAGCAATTCAGAAGAATCACAATGAAAGTTCTGACAATGCAGCTTAATTCCGTTAGCGTTATGGATATAGTTGCATATGCAGGCAGTGCTGTCGGTGTTGTTATTGCAATTGTGCAGGTTGAAAACGGAACAATTACATTGCCACAAGCGTTTTTGATTATTATGCTTGCAGCCGATTTCTTTTTGCCGCTTCGTCTTTTGGGTTCGTTTTTCCATGTAGCTATGAACGGTATGGCTGCAAGTGACAAACTGTTTAAGCTCCTTGACACAGAAGAGGACAAGCGAGGAACAGTGACCGATGTTGATTTTAACAACGACATTGTTATCAAAAACCTTTCGTTTTCCTATGACGATAAAAAATCAGTGCTTGACAAAATCAGTATTGTTATCGAGAAACATAAACTTACAAGCATTGTAGGCAAATCGGGTTGTGGTAAAAGTACATTGTCGTCACTTCTTTGTGGCACAACAAAAGGCTACAAAGGTCAAATTACAATAGACGGCGTTGAGGTTAAAGATATAGACGAAAAAACCTTGATGAACAACATTACGGCAGTGAATTTCAATTCTTACATTTTTGCCGGTACGGTTAAAGACAATCTGCTTATTGCCGACAAAAATGCAAGCGATGAAAAGATGATTGAGGCGTTAAGAATGGTTAATCTTTGGTCGTTTTTGAGTGAACAAGACGGCTTGAATACGAAACTTAATCAGCAGGGCAGTAATTTTTCCGGTGGTCAAAGGCAGAGACTTGCCATTGCACGTGCACTTATTCATAACACTCCGATTTATATTTTTGATGAGGTGACTTCAAATATTGATGCCGAAAGCGAAAACGATATTATGTCGGTTATCCACAATATGGCAAAAATAAAAACCGTTATTCTTATTTCTCACAGGCTGGAAAATGTTGTTAAGAGTGACAATATTATTCTTCTTGATAACGGCAGGATTAAAGAAAACGGCAATCACAGCGCGCTTATGGCTCTTGGCAGAGAATACAATTTGATGTATTCCACTCAAGCCGAACTTGAAAAATATGCAAAGGAGGAAGCATAATGAAACGAAAGCAATCGGGATTTAAAATTATGATGCGACTTATAAAGCTTATAAAGCCACTTGCGGGATTTATGCTCCTTGCGATTTTGCTCGGTGTTACGGGATTCCTTTGTGCAATTCAAATCACAACGCTCGGCAGTATGACATTGCTTACCGCAGCAGGAATAAACGGTGGAATTGCAATCAAAACAGGATGTATTTGTATTATTGTTTTTGCCGTGCTTCGAGGCTTTTTGCATTACGGTGAGCAGGCATGCAATCATTATATTGCATTCAAGCTTCTTGCGTTAATTCGAGATAAGGTGTTCAAGTCACTTCGTCGTCTTGCTCCGGCAAAGCTTGAAGGTAAGGATAAAGGCAATCTTATATCTCTGATTACGAGCGATATTGAACTGCTGGAGGTTTTCTATGCTCACACAATTTCACCTGTATGCATTGCATTTTTAACAAGCCTTATTGTGCTTGCTTTTATCGGCAGATACAGCTTGTGGCTTGCACTTGTTGCGTTTGTGGCTTATGTTACCGTTGGTGTTGTCATTCCGCTTTTGTCATCCAAATTTAACAAAAATATCGGTATGACTTATCGTGAAAATTCAGGTGCACTTTCGGGCTATGTGCTTGACAGTATGCGTGGACTTTTGGAGTCAATCAGATACAACGCAACAAATGTAAGACTTGATAAGATGAACCAAAAGACCGACGAGCTTAATTCACTTCAAAAACGTCTTAAAAAAATTGAAGGTCATAATGTTTCAATAACCGATGTCGCAATTATATTTTTCTCAATATCAATGCTTTTGGTTGGAATTTGCCTTTATCAAAATGGCACAATCGGTTTTGACGGACTTATTGTTTCAACCGTTGCTATGATGAGTTCATTCGGTCCCGTTGCAGCTTTATCAAGTCTTGCCGGAAATCTTACTCACACTCTTGCAAGTGGTGAAAGAGTGCTCTCAATCCTTGATGAAACACCTGTTGTTGAGGAAAATGAGGACGGTAAAGAAATTAAATTCAACGGCATGGAGTGCCGAAATGTTGGCTTTGCTTATGATGAAGAGCAAATCCTTGACAATTTCTCAATGACAATACCTAAAAATAAGATTATTGCAATCAACGGTCCGTCGGGTTCGGGTAAATCAACTGCGCTCAAGCTTATGATGCGCTTTTGGGATGTGCAAAACGGTGAGATAGATATGTCAGAAGAAAATATAAAGAATATAAAAACATCTTCACTTCGTTCAAATCAGAGCCTTGTAAGCCAAGAAACTCAATTGTTTAACGATACAATTGAAAATAACATTAAAATTGCAGATTACAACGCAACAAGAGAAGAAGTTGAAATTGCCGCAAAAAAAGCCTCAATTCACGATTTTATAATGACTTTGCCTAAGGGATACGACACAAATGTAGGCGAACTCGGTGATTTGCTTTCGGACGGTGAAAAACAGCGTATAGGTCTTGCAAGAGCGTTCCTTTGCAACTCTCCTATGATTATGCTTGACGAACCCACAAGCAATTTGGACAGCTTAAACGAGGGCAATATCTTGAAATCCATAAACGAAGCAAAGCACGGCAAAAGCATTGTTTTGGTTTCTCACAGAAAGTCAACAACAAAAATTGCTGACGAGGCATATACGGTTTTCAGAGGCAGATTGTCATGAAAAAAGACAGAATAACCCGAGAAAAAGAAATGCTGCCGGAAATGGTAAAAATCTATTGTCACGGTGTGCACAAAAGTAAAAAGGGCACTCTTTGCAAAGAATGTCAAGACCTTACGGATTATGCGCTTTTTAGGCTTGATCACTGTCGCTGGGGTAACGACAAAAACTTTTGTTCCCAATGTCCCTGCCATTGCTACAAGCCCGATATGAGAAGCAAAATTAAAGAGGTTATGCGCTACAGTGGCCCAAGAATTATGCTCTACCACCCTTTGGTAGGCTCTATCCATGGCATTGAAACTCTAAAAGGCATTATCAAAGCAAAGAAAAAATCAAAATAATTAAATTTTAAGCAACAAACTGATTTCGTTTTTTAAGCGAAGTCAGTTTTGTTTTAGCTTTTTCGTTATATCTGCAAATGATATTGTTTACTTGCTTTTGAGTAAATCCAAGTTTTGTTCCTGTTTTTTTAAGTCAATCCTTGTGATTTTAATTTTAATATTTTATTTTTATATAGCTTATGTGTTGATAATTTCTTGGCATAAAAAATCCCTCTATGGTAGTTATCCTATTCTGCCATAGGGGGATTTTGTCTATCGTCCATTTTCTACGGACTTGTTCAATAAAACTTTATGCCCTATCTTTTAAGTTTGCCCTTTTATATTGTTTATCCATCAAAAATGCAAAGGTAGATATCAAAAGGGTTACTTATCTGACAAGTTTATATGGTGGAAAGTACGCTCCCTACTGATAACAGAAACTTCAGAGGGCAGACAAACAGATTGACTTTTTGTCTACTTTTTGATATAATTTGGTTAGTTATTGCTAACTGGATTGTATCATACTTATAAACGAATAAACGGACCTTTTTCAACATTCTTTTCTTCGGTTTGTCTGTTCGTTGCAAACAAAAGACTGATCGTTTCAAGAAGATAATCAATTGAGCAGTAAAATACTTACCGACTACTTATAATACCTTGCTTACCGATAGTAGTTTCATTCCTGCACCATGGAACGAAAAGAAGCCATTCGCGGTGCGTACCGAATGACAGGCGAGAATAATTTTTACGACGGCATGATCACCTGCTCCACCCTGCGCGGGAAAGCGGTGTGCCGTCTGGTATGGGATATGAACAAGGCGCAAAACGACGACTATCTGGAAAAAGCGCTGTCCGGTATTCCGGAGCAATTCTCCGGCAGACTGCCGGAAGTGCCGATGCGACTATACCATCTGCGGCGATCAGGACCCGTATATAAAAGAACACCCCGAATATCGGGATGAAGCCGGATTCCGGCGAAACAAGTAATAACTCATGCAAAGGCGGTGAGGCAAATGGAAACCTTTCTCGGAATACTGATTCCCTTTCTCGGCACAACGCTGGGTGCAGCCTGCGTGTTTTTTATGAAAAAGTCACTTAGTGATTTGGTGCGGCGATCTCTTGCCGGCTTTGCCGCCGGAGTAATGGTGGCGGCTTCGATTTGGAGTCTGCTGATTCCCGCCATTGAGCAGTCGGATGGCATGGGCAAGCTGTCCTTTCTCCCTGCCTTTATCGGCTTTTGGGGCGGCATGCTGTTTTTGCTCCTGCTTGACCGTTTGATTCCCCATCTTCATGTGGGAAGTGAACAGGCCGAGGGTCCGAAAAGCAAGCTGGGGCGCGCCACCATGATGATGCTGGCGGTGACCTTACATAACATTCCGGAGGGAATGGCAGTCGGCGTGGTGTATGCAGGCTTTCTCTCGGGCAATACGCAGATTACCGCGGCAAGCGCATTGGCGCTGTCCCTCGGCATTGCCATTCAGAATTTTCCCGAGGGTGCGATCATCTCCATGCCGCTCAGGGCGGAGGGGGAATGCAAGGGTCGGGCGTTTCTCGGCGGCGTGCTTTCCGGTGTGGTTGAACCGATCGGCGCGGTGCTGACGATCGTCGCCGCACAGTTTATTATTCCTGCACTGCCATATCTTTTGAGCTTCGCTGCCGGAGCGATGCTCTATGTGGTGGTAGAGGAGTTGATTCCGGAAATGTCACAGGGGCGACACTCGAATCTTGGAACGGTGTTCTTTGCAGTAGGATTCAGCGTGATGATGGTGCTGGATGTGGCTTTGGGATAAGAAGATAGATTATGATTTTACAAGTAATTTTGGAAGGCATAGGACTTGGTATTCTGCTCGTTATTGTTTGTGCCATCGGTATCCGCAAGGGTGCGGTAGGAATGGTACATTTTTACAGCCCTGAAGTTCAAGATAGGTGCGTAACGCTGGGGCTTACAACACGCGAAAAAATTAAGCGGAACGCTTTGGTTTTCAAAGCGGTATGCGTTCCCGGATATATTGCCTATGTGCTGGTGTGCGTCTATGCGGTGAACGGTGCACGGGGCTTTCTTGCGGGCTTCTGGCAGTTGCTTGTTATTTTATCGGTGATGAACCTTATGGACCGTTTTCTCGTTGACGACTACTGGGTCGGGCACACAAACGCATGGACGATCCCCGGCACAGAGGACTTAAAGCCATACATCACTACTAAGGACAAGGTGAAAAAGTGGCTGTTCGGCACAGTGGGCATGGCGGTCATTTCGGCAGTGCTGGCGGCAATTATGACGGTTTTTATTCACGGAGGAAGGAACCTATGAAATATAAAATTGAGAAAAACACAGTACAGGAGACGCTGATCATTCCGCTGTATGCCAGGAAGGTATGTTCGGAGCTGTATCCAAATCTCTATCGGGATGAAACGGCTGTCAGCTTAATCAATGAAATTGATTACGACTTTTCAGAGGCAGAGAAAAATTCTCGCGGCCTGATGCATCGCTTTGGCTCGCTGGAGGTTGCCATGCGACAGAACGATTTGGCTTTTGAAGTAAAGGACTGTTTGAAAATCCACCCCAACACCGCAGTGGTCAATCTCGGTTGCGGGCTGGACAACACCGGCAGAAGTTGCGACAACGGCAGCTGCAAGATCTACAATCTGGATTTTCCGGATGTCATCGCCGTGCGCAATAAGCTCCTGCCCGCCGGAGATCGTGAGGAAAACATCCCATGCGATTTGAATAATACCGAATGGTTTTCAAAAATCGATGCATCGGGCGGTGTGGTTTTCTTTGCCTCCGGCGTGTTCTATTATTTTCTGACCGAGCAGGTCAAGGCATTGGTGCAGCGAATGGCAGACGCTTTCCCCTGCGGTGTGCTGGTCTTTGATGCTGCCAATCGGACGGCTGTAAAGATGATTGCAAAAACATGGCTCAAGAGCGCAAAAATCAAGGACGTGGGCGCATATTTTGCTGTTTCGGACGCGAAAAGCGAGCTTTCTCCGTGGGACAGCCGCTTGCAGGTCACAAGTCGCGGCTATATGCTGGGCTACAACGATTTGAAAGACCCGTCCGTCAGCGGATTTTTCCGTTTTCTTGCAAAGGTCGGGGATAACAGGATGAAAATGCAAATTGTGAAGATCAGATTTGGAGGCAGAAAATGAAATACTTGGGTATGCCCATGGGGATGTGGGCGCTGTTTGCAGGCTCATTCCAAAAGCAGCTGACGGCTGTGTTTGGTTATGATTCCGATACAGCAAAAGGTATCGCTAAAAGTGCAAAACCAAAATACAAAGCAATTATCTCAGACCTGCCGGAATTTGAAAAAGCGGATCGCTTCAAGATGAACATCGTCAACTGCACAATGATCGGCGCATTCATTCTCTCCATGCCTGAGCGCCCGGACGTGGAACGACTGGCGGTCTACTACGCCAATGCCATGATGACAAAGCCCATGAAATGGTTCTGCCGCAAGAGTGGGAAGAGTAAATTTACCGAAAAGGACATTGACGGCATGAAGGCCACCGCAGTCTTGAAAGCCGCCGACCGCAACCCATATTCGTGGAACATGGAGTTTTACGAATATCCGGACGGCAGCGGCTATGAGGGACGCTTCACCAAATGCGGCATCTGCGTGCTGATGAAAGAACTGGGACTATACGACCTGACTCCCGCCCTGTGCCATCTGGATTACACCATGAGCGAAGCAGGCGGCGTGACCGACTTCGTGCGGCAGTATACGCTCGCCTCCGGCGGGCCGTATTGCGATTGCGGCTATAAGAAAAAACAGTTATAACACATTTTAAACGCTGAAATATCCACCCACTATGCGGGTGGATATTTATTCTATGCATATAAGTTTATATCGTCCAATTTTGTGAGGCTGTTTGACGTTCAATCATATGCCTAAACAATCCGTTTTTATTCATAAGTTCATTTGGAGTGCCGGATTCTGCAACAGTACCGTTTGAAAGCACGATAATTTTATCGGCATTTTCAACCGTTCTCATTCGGTGCGCTATGACAAGAACGGTTTTGTTTTTGATAAGCCGTGACAATGCCGTTTGAATAAGCGTTTCGTTTTCGACATCAAGAGAAGCCGTAGCTTCGTCAAGGAGTATTATAGGTGCATTTTTTAGAAATGCACGGGCAATAGATATTCTTTGGCGTTCTCCTCCCGAAAGATTGCAGCCATTCTCACCGATTTCGGTATTGTAGCCGTTCGGCATTTTACTTGCAAATTCATCGCAGTTTGCAAGTTTTGCAGCAAAAAGAACTTCTTCATCAGTCGCATCCTTTTTACCAAGACGGATATTTTCAAGAATTGAGGTATTGAAAAGTGTTACATCCTGGAAAACAATTGAATAAAGGCTTAAAAGTGTTTCAGGTTCTATTTTGGAAATATCCATACCGCCGACGGTAATTTTGCCGCCCCCGGCATCCCAAAATCTTGCCGCAAGTCTTGAAACAGTAGTTTTGCCGCCGCCTGACGGACCCACAAGCGCCGTAACTTCTCCCTGCTTGGCGGTAAATGACACACCCGTCAAAACCTTAACATCATCATTATAAGAAAAGTTTACATTATCAAATTCAATGTCATAACCGTCATTTGTAAGCTTTGTATCGCCCGACTGAATATCGTGGTCGAGTATTTCATTCATTCTTGCGACATTCGTCTTAGTGGTGATTATTGCCGCCAGATTTTGAAGTGCTGCCTGCATTGGGTCATAAAGACGAGAAACAAGGAGCAGAAACACAAAGAAAGTAAGAACATCAAGTTTGCCCTTTATCAATAAGGATGATCCGACCAAAGCGGTTGTTGCTATACCGAGCTTAAGAATCATTTGAGCACTCGCAACAAATACCGCTGTGCCAAATTCACCTTTAAGTGCTCTCTCCTCAACATGATCAATCTTTTTATCAAGAGTGACTAAATATCTGTCCTCGGCATTATTTGATTTCAAATCTGCTATCGTATCGATACACTCTTGAATACCGTTTGCACAGGCAATTTTTGCTTTCATTGATTTATTGGAAAGTCTTTCCTGCACCTTGGACGAACAGCCGACAATAATAAGCGCAATCGGAAGCACCCACAAAGAAGCAATCGCCATTTTGGCATTGAAGAAGAAAAGACTGATCGCCACTATTACCGTAGAAATCATTGAACCGACAAACGGCGGAATAAAGTGAGAAAATGCGGTTTCAAGATAAGTACAATCTGCCATAATCGTGCTTGTTAAATCTGCCAAGTCTTTTTTTGCGAAAAAGGAAAGCGGAATTTTGCGTAACTTTTCGGCAAGAGTGAGTCTTCTTGTTCCTGTTTCAACATAGGTTGCAAGAAAAGTTGAATTATATTGCCAAAGCGTTACACAAAAAACAACAAGCAAACATATAATTGCACCGCCTGCAAAGAAAAGCGTATTGCTTTTTACATTTCCGTTCAACAATCCCTTAACAAATAAATACAACAGGGTTACGGGAAGCATAAATGAAATATTTTGCAAAGTACAAGCGACAATTCCCTTTATCAAGTCTTTTGCACCCTGCCTTGAAAGCGCATATCTGTGCATAAGTTTTTCAATCATTTCACTTCCTCCTTTGCCACCTTCCATTTAACCGATGTGAGATAATTTTCAAGCATTTTTGCAAACACACCGTTTTGACTGCAAAGTTCTTCTGTTTTACCCTGTTCGATGAGTTTGCCGTTTTGCAAAACAAAAATGCAATCCGCATTTTGAACCGTTGAAAGTCGGTGAGCAATCATAATAACGGTTTTGCTTTTTGAAAGTTCATTGAGAGCCTTTTGAATTTTAACCTCGTTGTCAGGATCCGCAAAAGCGGTTGCTTCGTCAAGAATAACAATCGGTGCATTTTTAAGAATTGCCCTCGCAATAGCTATTCTTTGTGCCTCACCGCCGGAAAGGTAAACACCGTTTGAACCGATAACGGTATCAACTCCGCTGTCAAACTTTTCGATAATATCCGTACATTGAGCCATTTCGAGTACCGACATAACCTCATTCATATCCGCATTCGGCTTTGAAAGGCGAACATTCTCAAATATACTGCCTGTGATCAGTTTACTGTCCTGGAACACATACGATACGGCGTTTGTCAAATCCTCTTTTGCGATGTTTTTAACATTAACTCCGCCTACAAGAACTTCACCGCTGTCCGCGTCAAAAAATCTTGTAATAAGGTTTGCGAGCGTTGTTTTGCCACCGCCTGACGGACCGACAAATGCAACTGTCTGACCTGATTTAATGTCAAGCGAAACATTGTCAATTGCCTTGACCTCTCCGTCATAGCTGTAGCTTACATTTTTAAGTTGAACAGATGCATCTGTCGGTTTTTGACATTTTGTTGATTCCAAAGGTGAAATGTTCATAACGCTGTCAATTCTCTTAAATGCATCGGCAACAATCATTTTGTTTTCGCTTTGAAACATTATCTTTGTCATTGTTACTGTTAAAATCGGCGTGATAATTACATAAAACAAAATGTTAAGTATCAACGCATTTGTTATTCCGCCTTTTGCAAAAATCAAGCCGCCAGAAATAATGAACGCAAAAATGCCGTTAATCAGCATAGTGAACATCGCCATTGGAATACGCAAATTTTTTGTGTAATCAATCGCCCATTCGCTGTATGAATCAATAGATTTTTTAAATTTTCTGAAGCTGAATACACTTTGACCGAATGCCTTTACCACAGGAATACCTCTGACATATTCAACTGCTTCGTTTGACATATTGTCAAGTGCGTTTTGGTATTCCTCCATTTTCTGACGGAGGGTTTTGCCTGTCATAAATGCCATCATAATTACGAATGAGAGCACAATAGGTATAAGCGAAATAAGACCGAAACGCCAGTCAAATGCAAGCAAAAACACCAAAAGTCCGATAGGTGTAATAATTGAACCAACCATATCGGGGAGTTGATGAGCAAGATAGGTTTCGGTTGCAGCCGAGCAATCATTTACAATTTTGCGTAGCTTTCCGCTTCCGAATTTTTCAATTTCTCCAAGAGGTAATTGCACAATTTTGTGCATCATCTGTTTTCGCATATTTGCCTGAACTCTAAATGCACTTGTGTGTGAACACATCAATGACGCAATGTAAATCATCATAGACAACACAGCAAAAACAACCGCAAAAATACCGTTTTTCACAATGCCTGCAGCGTTTTCAAAATTTGGCATAACCTCAAGCACTTCTTTGATTATCTTCCATATATAATAAAACGGAAGAAGAGCAAGTGCACTGCTGACACCGCTGAGCAATAAAGAAATATAAGTCAGGCACTTATAATTCTCCGCAAATCCCATAAGCCTTAAAAAATTCGACTCGTTTTTTTCTTTCAAATTAATTCCTCCTATATAAGTATTCAGTTAGCTATCGCTAACTCATATCTAAAAATTAAAGGACTTAAAGTCCTAAAATTTTTGACCAACCTGCGATATAAAAGTCCTGAAATTCGCTTACATATTTTTTAGCGTTTTCTTTTTTCATATCGTGTTCAATAAGTTCAAATATGCCCGAAAACATACCGCTGACAATCATATGGCAAACCGCTTTTTCTATGTTGGGAACACGCTTGCCCTGCGAACGCAAAGCATCTATGAATTGATAGGTTTCTTCAACTTCAATTTCCACCATATTATGAATAAAGTTCTCGTATGATGTGCCTTCGCTTTTACAAATGATTAGCTTAAATTCGTCAAAATGTTCATAAATATAATCAACAATTTCGTTAAGGCTTGTTCGGCTTTCAACTCCCATATGGTTGATTTTTTCTTCATCTGAAAGTTCTTCAAAGGATTCCTGTGCAGACATAAATATGTTCATTATTGCTTTTGCGTGCTCTTCAACAAGAGCGGCAAAAAGTGCTTCCTTGCCTGAAAAATAACCATAAAACGCACCTGTTGTTACGCCGGCGGTTTTTACAATATTACGAAGCGAAGCAGAATTAAAGTCTTTTTCCAAAAATTCTGCTTTGCCTGCCGACAATATATTTTTTAATGTTGTTGATTCCTCATTTGACATTTTTTATACCTCATATAACACTGTTATATTGTGTTTAGTATAACACCGTTATATTATTCTGTCAAGCGTTATAGTTCGATTTTTCAAGCAATATAATATATTTTGTGAATTTTTGCCAAATAGCGTCAAAAATTGTTGACATCAATAATTTTTTGAATATAATAAAAATTAAGAATTAGGTTAGGAAATGCTAACCTTTGTAAATATAACAAACCAAAAACGAATTTAAAAGGAGATTTTATTATGATTAGTGAATTGGCGGCATTTGCAGGCGGTGTGCTGTTTGGCACAGCAGGAGTTAAGGCTTTGGGAAGCAAGGATGCTAAAAAAGCATATGCTCACACTGCGGCTTTTGGTTTGAGAGTTAAAGACTCTGTGATGAAAGCAGTAACAGAGGTTAAAGAAAACGCAAACGATATTTTGGCAGAGGCTAAAGAAATTAACGAGAAAAAAGCAGCCGAAGCACAGGAAAAAGCAGAACAGAGTGTTATTGAAGACGCAGCTGTTGCAAACGTATAAATTATTAAAGGGCTGTCTTTATGGCAGCCTTTTTTCAATTCGAGGTAAATATTATGAAATGTCAAATCTTGCACGAAACAAAAAACAGAATGAGAGTGCATTTTTGCAAAGAGAATATGACAATTGAAGAAGCGGATAAGGCAGATGCTTACTTGAAATCAATTCGCGGAATTGATGATGTTACAGTTTATGAAAGAACCGGCGACTTGATTATTTATTATTCTTTTGACAGGAGCGAACTGATTGAAATTCTTGCTCACTTCAGCTTTGAAAATGATGAAGTGAAAAATATTGAGATTGTCGGCACAGCAAGGCTTGTTCAGCGTGAATATGAAGAAAAGCTTATTATGACAATCACTTTGCGCTATTTCAGAAAAATATTTTATCCTTTACCTTTAAGAATTGCCCTTGCTTATATTAAATCTATAAAATATATATTAAAGGCATTGAAGTCGCTTGCCAAAGGACAGCTGAACGTTTCGGTTCTTGATGCTGTGGCAATTACGGTTTCGCTTATAAGAGGTGATTTCGAAACGGCTTCAAGCGTTATGTTTTTACTCAAAATCGGCGAAATTCTTGAAGAGTGGACCCACAAAAAATCTGTCAGTGACCTTGCAAACACAATGTCGCTCGGAATTGAAAAAGTGTGGTTAAAGAATAAAAATCATGAAGAGGTTTTAGTTTCTGCAAACAAGGTTAATGTAGGCGACAAAATTGTTCTTCGCACAAGCAATATGATACCGCTTGACGGTGAGGTTATCGACGGAGGCGTAACGGTTAACCAATCAGCTATTACGGGCGAAAGTGTTGCCGTGAACAAAACGGTGGGTTCTCGTGTGTATGCCGGCACGGTTGTTGAAAGCGGCGAGTGTATTATAAAGGTTACGCAGATTAACGGTCAAGGCAAATACGACAGAATCGTAAAAATGATTGAAGATTCGGAAAAGCTAAAATCATCACTTGAAAGCAAAGCATCAGACCTTGCGGACAGGCTTGTTCCGTTTAGTTTGTTCGGCACGATATTTACATATGCAATTACACGAAATGTAACAAAGGCGTTGTCTATTCTTATGGTGGATTATTCCTGTGCATTAAAGCTTACAATGCCCGTTGCGGTTTTGTCTGCTATCAACGAATGCAGTAATTATAACGCAACCGTTAAAGGCGGAAAATACCTTGAAGCGCTCTCAAAGGCAAATGTTATTGTCTTTGACAAAACCGGAACGCTGACAAACGCACAGCCGAAAGTTGCAGACATCATCACATTCGGCAACAACGACAAGGCTGAAATGCTCAGACTTGCCGCTTGCCTTGAGGAACACTTCCCACACTCGGTTGCAAATGCCGTTGTTAATGAAGCTAAGTCGAGAGGTCTTGACCACGCCGAACAGCATTCAAAGGTTGAATATATTGTAGCTCATGGAATTTCGAGCCTTGTCGGCGACGAAAAGGTTGTTGTAGGCAGTTATCATTTTGTTTTTGAGGACGAAAACTGCACTGTGCCGCAAGATGAACAAGACAAATTCAATACAATACCAAACGAATATTCACACCTTTATATGGCAATCAACCGCACACTTGTTGCCGTGATTTGCATTGAGGACCCTATAAAAGACAATGTTAAGCAAACGCTTGACGATTTGAGGACAAACGGCATAGACAAAATTGTTATGATGACCGGTGACAGTGAACGCACGGCAAAGGCTGTTGCAGAAAAATTGGGAATCGATGAATACTATGCAGAAGTTATGCCCGAGGACAAAGCTATGTTTATTGAAAAAATGCAAACTGACGGCAATTCTGTTATTATGGTGGGCGACGGCATAAATGATTCACCGGCATTGAGTAAAGCAGATGTCGGAATAGCAATAAGTTCAGGTGCTGCAATAGCAAGGGAAATTGCGGATATAACCGTTTCAAGTGATGATTTGAATTCTCTTGTAACGCTTAAAGAAATAAGCAATCTTTTGATGGCAAGAATCAGATCGAATTACCGTTCTATTATGTCGTTTAACACTGCATTAATTGTGCTTGGCGTTGTTGGAGTAATCCCTCCGACAACCTCGGCTTTTTTGCACAATGCTTCTACTCTTGCTTTTACATTAAAGAGTATGACAAAACTGATGTAAATCCTGTTCCGTTCGGAGATAAATTATTATTTAATGGTAATTCAAATAATAATACGAATTTAGAGTTTCTTTTGACACCTCATTGTAGGGTTCGCAATTCCTCATACGAATTTGCCATGCTGAGCAAAAATAAAATTCTGAGAGATTTTTGAGAGACGCAAAGTCTGAAAAATGCCTTAAATAGGCGGTTTTGAAAAAAGATTGCGAGCCTCTGACTCCGTCATTTAAGGTTCGAATCCTTATACCTCTGCCATCATAAGACACTAAAAATCATAGATTTTTAGTGTCTTTTTTTGTCTAAAACCTTTGTAAAGGCAGGCTCACATAAGGATACTTTCAAAAAGTGACCGATTGAGAGCAGCACAACGCCACAGAGATTTAAAACTCTGTGGCGTTGTGCTTTTTTATAGCTAACAGGAAAATGATTAGAAAATATTTTGATCTTTGATTAAGGTTGCGGGCGTAACAGTCACTGCAAAGTGATTTTATTCTACAATGACGGCGTCTGTCAGTCTGCAATGCTTAAACCCATTTTTCTCATAAGTTTCAAAGGTTCCCGTGACAGTTATCTCTGAGTTTAACTCCGGATAATCATTCGGATAGGTATGCTCGCCTGTCAAAATAAACTCCACTCCCTGTGAGCAGCAAGCCGTCGCATCGGCAATGATACAGGCAAAGTATTGCTTCTTTGTTTCCGGATCTTCGAAATACGCAAAAGCACCGTTTCTTTTAGCGATTTTTCCGGTATAGTTATTGGGAGAAACCATCGTATTATAAACCTCAGAATAGGCCATTGTGCTGCTGAATTTCGTCCGGTCAACATCAATTACCGTCTGCGCTTTGTGCAGGCTTGGATGTTACAGGCACAGACTCCGATGCCTTTTCCGTCGATTAATTTTGCGAAACAGGTGAATTCGGTGTCCGGTTACCGCAGGCGATAATGAGTCCGTACCAAGCGATATTCAGCCCTTCAATTCCGAAAAAATTTTCTATTGCATATCGGTTCAATTCCTTGTTTCCTCGCTTTTCTCAGTCTACCCGCAGCATACGGTAACCGACGCCGATATGCGTCTGAATGTATTGCGGACTGTCCTTTTGCGGCTCCAGCTTTTTGCGCAGGGTCGCCATAAACACCCGCAGAGAAGCAATATCGTTTTCCCAGCTGCTGCCCCAAATCTGCTGCGTGATACAGGTGTGCGTCAGCACCTTTCCGACATTATGAGAGAGCAGACACAAAAGCTTGTATTCAATCGGGGTCAGGTGCAATTCCTCACCGTTTAAATAAGCACAGCCGGCGGCATAATCGATTTTAAGCTGGCCGTTTTGGAAAACGGGTGAGTCGGCGTCGCCGCTTGCCTGAAGAAGCAGCAGCCGTCTTTGCGTGACACGAAGCCGTGCCAAAAGCTCCTCTACGGAAAATGGCTTTGTCAGATAGTCGTCCGCCCCGGCATCCAGCGCCGTGATTTTGTCTTTATCCTCGCTGCGCGCACTGATCACAATAATGGGCATATTGGACCATGAGCGGATGCTTTCGATCACCTGTGTGCCGTCGATATCGGGCAGACCCAGATCCAGCAGAACGATATCCGGGTTATGGGAGGTCGCCTCCATAATGGCACCGCGTCCGTTCTCTGCAGTCAGATAGCGGTAATCGTGAGCCTTTAGCGTTGTTACGATCAGATTGCGGACGGGACGGTCGTCTTCCACAACGAGAACAAGGGGTTTATTCATTCAGAGTCACCTCGCTAAGCGGTAAAGTAAAGGTAAATACACAGCCGTGCGGTACATTGTCAGCAAGCGTCAGCGTTCCGCCGTGCAGCTCTACGATCGCTTTGCACAGGGTAAGACCGATTCCGAAGCTTCTGCGGCTGTCTGCAACTGTGTTTTTTCCGGTGTAAAACATCTCAAAAATATGCGGTTTCATATCGTCTGCAATTCCGTTCCCGTTATCGGCGACTCGGATCACGGCATCCCCGCCCTGTTTTTCGGCACTTACGCAGATCTCAGAGCCTTGTTCGGTATATTTCAAGGCGTTGTCAATAAGATTGACGATGACCTGTACGATAAGCTGTGCGTCCATGCGGGCAAGGATCAGATCGTCGCACCTTACCGTCACCTTGTGTCCGACGGATTTTTGTTTCAAATGCGAAACAGCTTCATTTACCACTTCGTCTACAAGCTGGTCGGTAAGCTCCAGCTTCAGGCGTCCGTCATTCAACCGTGTAACATACAGAAGATTTTCCACTACGCCGATCAGCCATTCGGAATCGTCATAAATATCTTTATAAATCTGCTGCTTGGTTGCTTCGTCCAGGCAGCTTCCGTTATGCAAAAGCGTGTCCGCATTACCCGAAACGGAGCAAAGCGGCGTGCGCAGATCGTGTGAGATCGACCGCAAAAGGTCGACGCGCAGCTGCTCGCTTTTTGCAAGATCTGCCGCCCGTTCCTTTTCGGCGGCGTTGTGAGCATTATCCATTGCCAGCGCACATTCGTTCACAACCGACAGTACGATGCTGTTCTCAAATGAATCGGGCTTTTCGGGTTTCATCGGTATCCCGATTACACCGTAGACTCTGCCGCCTGCACGGATCGCAAGATAAAGACATTCGGATTTTCCAAACTGTGCTGTCGCTGCTCCTGCACGACAACCGTTTTGAAGCACCCATTCTGCGGTCTGCCGCTCTGCATCGCTTAGCAGCTTTTCAGCGTGTATATCCTTTTTTTCGGTATACAGCCGCCCGGACAACATTCCGTTTTCGCATTTCGTATAGGCAACAATACTGCGGTCAAGCAACCGCGAGAGCTGCATACAGGTCACGCTTAAAACATCATCGTTGCTTTTTGCTTTTTGCAGCAGACGGTCAGTGTCGAACAGCACCTGCACACGGAACGCGGAGCGAGCCGAGAGCCTTGCATGATCTTTCAGCTTCGAGGCAAGCGTGCCGGTGAGAACGGAAGACGCCAGCATGACTGCAAAGGTAACGGGATAGCCTACGGCATAGGTCTGAAAGGACAACCTGGGTTCGGTAAGGAAAAATCCGAACAATACAACACCTAGAAGTGAGCCTGCCATACTGCAAAGGTATCCTTTGGTCAAAACGGAGATCATCAGCACACCGAGGATATATACCGTAACGATATTGGTATCGGGAAAGCCGAGATGATCGAACAGAAACCCGATCGCCGTGCATACGGCAAGCGCCAGGACGGTTATGGCAATATCCCGCAGCGACGGTATCTCTGCACCAAGGAACAGACGGCGTCTGTGCGGCTTTGTGTAGTTCAGCGCGTCTGGAATAATGTGAATGTCAACATCTGGAGCGGAGGAGATCAGCTTTTCGGTGAGAGTCGGTCTTCCGAACAGCCCTCTGCGTCTGGCACTGCTTTGCCCGATCACGATTTTTGTGACATCGGAAAGTCGGACATATTCCGAGATCTGCAGCGGCACATCCTCTCCGTGCGTCATAACGATCTCTGCACCGAGCTTTTGTGCAAGCTGTATGTTCTGCGAAAGCCGGGACTGATCCTCATCATTTATGACCGTATCCGTCTGCACATAGATGGCGGTAAATCTTGCATGAATGACCTTAGCCATCTTTGCGGCGGTGTGTATGATCCTTGCATTGGACGGCGAAGAGGATAGGCAGACAAGGATATGCTCGTCTGCGCCGTTTTTTGACTGCTCGGTTTGTGTTCTCATCCGGTTCACCGTCCTTTTGTTTTATTATACATCAAAACTGTGAAATGATCTACCGCAAACTAATACTCATCTTCTTTTCCGTCGGAAAGGATAATATCGACTGTTCCGTGCGTTTCCTGAAAGCGGCGGATCTCACTTAAAATCTCGCTGTCGGACAGTCCATGCGGCAGCAGGACTTCGGAAGGCTCGCAGGATTCGTTTTCCTTTAACAGTTCCTTTCTGTTTTCTTCAAGAAATCGATCCAGCCTGCTCATAAGATAAAATCCGAAAACAAATACGGCAAGCAGGCTGACAATCAGCAATAGCTCAGCCATCCTCATTCACCTCTGTTAAATGCGAAAGCACTTTTGCATTTCTTTGTAAGCACCGAGAACCAAAAGAGTGATCTTGTCCGTAAGAACGGTTTCCGGCGAAACTGCCATATTGATTTTTCCGTTCTCCTTGGTCGCCATGATATTGATGCTGTATTTTCTGCGGATATCCAGCTCTCCGACGGTTTTTCCGATCCATCCCTTCGGCACCTCTACCTCAAAAATGGCATGAGCCTCATCGACCTCAATGTAATCCCGTATGTGATCGGCGGTATAGCGAATAGCAGCCCAATTTGCTACTTGCTTTTCAGGGTAAATTACTTCGTCCGCTCCGTTACGCAGAAGAAATTTCTCCTGAACATCACGCTCGGCGCGTGACACAACTAATTTTGCGCCGAGTTCCTTCAGTAAAGAAGTAGTCTCCAGCGAATTTTGAAAATTTCCTCCTATGGTGACTATGCACACATCAAAGTTTCCGATTCCGAGCGACTTTAAAAATTCCGTGTTTGTGCTGTCACCTATCAGTGCGTTAGTAACGATCGGCAGAATTTCATTAACCCTTTCTTCGTTGCTGTCTACCGCCATCACCTCATGCCCGACTTTATTCAGCTGTAAAGCAATATGCCTACCGAATCTGCCGAGACCTATTAACAATATGTTTTTCATAA
>OGXA01000730.1_pt1 | contig 28512 bp, 22 predicted proteins | sample 1576171 | NCBI WGS metagenome assembly OGXA01 (sample SAMEA3541587, study PRJEB24748) | human gut metagenome | biome: human gut; feature: human-associated habitat; material: faeces | place: China | collected 2012 | reverse complement strand
GCAAATGAATAATTTTCTCAATATCACGCACAAATGCCGGTCGCCATAAATTAGGATTGTCGTGTTCCATATTTCTTCTGATTACCATATCATCATTGCATCTGTAAGGATTAATTTTTCCCTGCTTTCTGTCGTCTTTAATTCGTTCCTGCAATTCTATACTTAACTGGTCGTATTTTAAATTGTCGTTTGACTGTTCCTTCTTTAACTCCATTTTACCTCCCATCAAAATTCATAATTTTCCGGCAATTATTTTTGCCCACATGATATAAATATAACTTTCGCTCTTATTTTATATCTGTCTGATACAATTAAAAAACTCATGGCTGATATTCCATCGTTCTTTCGCTCTTAATAAATATCCGCCTGATACATATCAAATTACATTTTATAATCAAATGAAACCCTGTTTGTTACATGTGGATTATATTTTTCACCCATTCTCACATGCTCAGGATAGCTTAAATATTGTCCAAGAACGCTTTCGTCTTCCAAATCCATCTCAATCATAAGGTCCATATTTGCCGGACGGTCCACGCAATTTTTATGAATCTTAACATTCTTTATTCCATCAAATGCATTTTTTATATTATCAAATGCCTCACAATATTCTTTGTAATGCTCTTCTTTAAAAAAATCTTTTTCAAATGTAAATATAACAAAATGTTTAATCATTATCCCGTCTCCTTCTCTGCTATAATCTATGCTTTTATTTTATCAAATTATATCAATAAAAAAAGCCCTCTTATTTATCAATAATAAGATGACTTTAAACATTTTATGTAATATTAAGCGACATATTAATATTCTCCGCGATATCAACTAGTAGTTTAAATGCCTCAAAAAATGTAAACTAACATTTCTTCAGACATTGCATTGCTTTTCTTGAGTACTCAACTCCTACTACATTCTCTCCCTGAATGTTTCTCCATCTGTTAATTAATCTTAAAAAATCTTCAGATGTTACGCATTCTTTTCTTTCGCTTTCAAATTTTTCCGTAAGTGTTTTAGCCATACTCCCATCCTTTCTCACCTCAACCAATAATTGCATTAGAATCTACCCCTTAAATCCCTTACAACAATCTAAGTATAGTATAAATAGCCAAATTGTCAATTGAGTTTTTGGTTATTTTTCATATATTTCGATAATATTTCATATATGCAAGTCATATTTCTTTCTAAATCTACTTTTTAACAGTGGTAATTTTTTCATATATAAAAGCCCTGTCATATCAGCCAAAAACCATCCTATAGGTACAGATATCCATATTCCAATAACACCAATCTTTGGAATCGCTGATAATGCATATGCAAGCACAACTCTTGTTCCAAGTGAAATGATTGTAAGAATCAAGGACATTTCCGGCTTTCCAACTGCTCTGTAAAATCCATAAAGCAAAAATAATATGCCAATTCCAATATAAAAACTTCCTTCAATTCTCAAATATCCTGCTCCCACTTTTATAATTTCAGTTCCATCAGACACAAACAGGCCCATAAATCTTTCAGCAAATATAAACACTACTGCACTCACGCACACACAAAAAACAGATGCTGCAATCATAGACTGCTTCCAGCCATCCTTTATTCTTCTGTGTTTACCTGCTCCATAATTTTGCGCAACAAAAGTTGATACTGCATTGCCAAAATCCTGTACCGGTGAATATGCTAAAGTATCTATTTTTACTGCTGCCGCAAATGCCGCCATAACTACCGTTCCGAAACTATTTACCAATCCCTGTACTAGAAGAATGCCAAAATTCATAACCGACTGTTGCAAAGCTGTTAATATAGAAAGATTTGCTAACTCCTTAACAATATTTATATCAAATTTTAAGTGCTTTAGCTTAATCCTAAAATGAGATGATTTAGCCAAAGCATAAATTGTTATCCCAATTCCTGAAACGTACTGAGAAATTACAGTCGCCTGAGCAGCTCCTTCCACTCCCATTTTAAAATTAATTATAAAAACAAGATCCAACACAATATTAAGCACCGCTGAAATTCCAAGAAAAATAAGTGGCATTAGTGAGTTTCCGATTGCCCTAAGCCCATTTCCAAAAAAATTGTAAAAAAATGTACCAATTATTCCTATTCCAATAATAAGAAGATACTGTTTTGTAAGCTTCGTTATTTCAGTTGGAATCTGCAAAAACTTAATTATATTATTAATTTCCGCAAAAAATACAAAAGTTATTAACAAAGTAATGCTGCCTATTAACACAAATGCTAATACAATTCCATTTTTCATTCGGTCATAATCTTTTTTCCCAAATTCCATAGAAATGAAAGCTCCGGATCCCATGCTTAATCCCAATATTATCGAAGTCAGAAATATCATCAAAGTGTATGATGCCCCTACCGCTGCAAGCGCATCATTTCCCACATATCTTCCAACTATCAATGTGTCCGCAATATTGTAACACTGCTGCAAAATATTTCCTAACATAAGAGGCAATGCAAATTTAATTAATTTTCCTGTTATATTTCCCTGCGTCAAATCCATATGCAAAACTTACGGTCACAATTATTTGCTATTTAAGTTGCGACCTTACTCCATTTTCCGTAATTTTTAATAAATTTTGTCAAAAAAGAAACCCAGAATTACATACCTTCGTCAATGCAATCCTGAGTTTCCATATGAGCAAGCCACCGTCCTAGCCTGTCTCGATTTCTTACTAGTATTATAGCATAAAATGGGTGTTGAGGGAATAGATTTGAAATTTATTTGCAAAGATTTTATGGAATTTTTATGGCAAAATTTTATGACATTTTTTGTGTTGTTGTAGCACTTTGTGTTTCTATATTAAGCGGGTAAACTTGGGATTTAATTCAATAAAACTTAAGCACTTTCTTCAAATCTACCAATCGCCTTCTCCCTCTTCCATCATTTCATCTATTGCATCGTCAACACCATCTGCATAATCATCATCTTCATCATAGCGGTCATAATCATAGTCGTCATCTGATATTACATCATCATATCCATCGTCGTATGAGTCATCATAATAATAATGTTTTTTAGAGCTATTTGAATAATTATAAGTTTTTCTTGTTGTCTCTCTTTCATATGTGTCGCTGTTGCTAGTTGGTTTCTGAGTATTATTTATGATGTCATAACGGGTTGCCTCTTCTTCGTAGGTTTCATCATTTTCTGTTGTATCATTTTCCAAATCAGAAAAATCATAATCAAGCCCATGCTCTTTCATATGACGATAGCAATAATCAAATCCTTTTTCTTTATTAAAATTACAACCGGGCTCTGCGCATGTTTTTATGTTAGTGTAAATTGATTTAAAGCCGTATATTAATCCAAATATGGCTACTATTAATATAACAAATTTTATAACTGAAGTTGATTTATTGTTTTTCATGGTTGAATCACCTCCACCATTTTGTTTGCCATAGTTATCGTCATTGTTGTCAACTTTATTGTTGTTGCTATTACTCTTGTCATCATTGTTGTCAGCTTTATTGTTGTTGCTAATACTCTTATCATTATTCTTGCTGTAGGTCCTGCCATTGTTTTCCTCATTGTTATGATATCTGGAACTACTATCTTCATAATCTCCATACTGTTTTCTCTGGCTATTCTGATTTCTTGTTTCGTTCATAAAGCGGTATTCCATGCCTCTTTCAAATGTATTTAATTTACCATCTTTATTAAAATCAAAAAACTTATCTAACGGTCCATCTGCCTTTCCATTCCAAATTCCCATAATTAACCTCCAATCATGTGTTATAAATATTTTACAAATTGTGTGGTAAAAGAATGTTTTTCTTTTATTGAGGTAATTATCTCATATTTGGTGTCCAATAGATGGGACTTGTAGGGGAATATTTAAAGATTTAATTGCAATTTAAACTGCTAGTTTTTCCATGCTACTATTTTTGCAAACTAGCAGTTACATTTGCAAAAGTGTATATTTTAAGTAGTCTTTGTTTGATCAGAAAGGAGGCTTTTATGCCAAAACAATTATCCTTATCTGAACGAATAATTATTGAACGTATGATTAGTAAAGACTACTCTTTTGCCTCTATTGGTAGAAATCTTGAACGTTCAGCTTCTACCATTTCTAGAGAAGTAATTAAATATCGATGCTTTGTTGATAGAATTCCTCTCCCTGGCGAGAATGATTGTACTCACAAAAACTCTTGCCTAAGGTTCGTAATATTGACCTTCCTAAAAAGGTTGTTTACAGGCAACGTAGGTCTAAAAAGGTTCTTACCAAGCTTGAATACCAATATAGACAAGGTCGCACCTATGAAGATTTCAAATCCTTCATGGAAGCAAACCCATATCTACCTGTTGTAGAAATGGATACTGTAAAGGGTGGTCGTAATAAGGGAAAAGTATTCCTTACTATGATTTTTAGAAGGACAAGTTTTATGCTTATCTTTCTAATGAACGATGGAACTCAGGATAGTGTAATTCAGATTTTTGATTCCTTAACTGAGATTCTTGGAGTCTCTCTATTCAAGAGATTATTTCCTGTTATCTTGACCGATAACGGCGTTGAATTCAAAAATCCTCAAGCACTTGAACACACAAGAACAGGGCTTTCCAGAACTCGTGTATTCTTTTGTGCTCCTCAAGCTTCGTGGCAAAAACCACAGGTCGAAAACAACCATCGTTTAATACGAAGAATACTTCCTAAAGGTGTTAGTTTTTCACCCCTCACTGTTGCTGACGTAACGTTAATCTGTTGTCATATAAACAGTGTTCTTCGTGAAAATTTAGATAACAAAACACCTTTTGATTTAATGGACTCCAAAGACGGGAAAAAGTTATTGTCTTTGCTACAACTTTCACCTATTCCACCCGATGAAGTTACTTTGAGTCCAAAGCTACTTTTTCATTTAAACGGCGGATATTTAAAAACTACTTAAAGTACAATTTTTAATTGCTATAGTATTACTTCATAATAATCTCTCTTTTCTAGAATCAAAACTATTTTTATCACATTATTTAATTGTTCATTTTGCTTGATAACTTAATTCTTTCAGGTACTAAAATCCCCTTACCCAATCTTGTAATTTGATGATGGTTTTACGATAACTTAATTCTTTCAGGTACTAAAATTATCCCTTCCAAATCCTGATGTGTCATTAAGTTTTACGATAACTTAATTCTTTCAGGTACTAAAATACAGCTTAAAAAACATATTAATGAAGTTGAGTTTTACGATAACTTAATTCTTTCAGGTACTAAAATTTACGATTCTACTAATCAGACTTTAAAAATGTTTTACGATAACTTAATTCTTTCAGGTACTAAAATTTATCTGCCTCAAGAAAATACTCTTCAATAGTTTTACGATAACTTAATTCTTTCAGGTACTAAAATCATCGCCTGATGATATGGACGTTATACATAGTTTTACGATAACTTAATTCTTTCAGGTACTAAAATTTTCAATTGGAGCTACTTTCGGGGCAAGTAGTTTTACGATAACTTAATTCTTTCAGGTACTAAAATAATGCTTAAATTTGAATATTGTTCTTTTTTGTTTTACGATAACTTAATTCTTTCAGGTACTAAAATTTTGCTCCATAATCTATACAGGTATCTGTCGTTTTACGATAACTTAATTCTTTCAGGTACTAAAATTGTTAACTAGAAATTTCAGTGATATGCAGGGTTTTACGATAACTTAATTCTTTCAGGTACTAAAATGGTGAGTATGTTGCTACACCAGAAACGACAGTTTTACGATAACTTAATTCTTTCAGGTACTAAAATGAAATCTCAATTTGATTCTTCAGGCAATTAGTTTTACGATAACTTAATTCTTTCAGGTACTAAAATGTCGCTCTGGTACTGATTTAATTACTTATGGTTTTACGATAACTTAATTCTTTCAGGTACTAAAATAAATGGAACAATGGAAAGAGCTGATTCTTTGTTTTACGATAACTTAATTCTTTCAGGTACTAAAATTTTAGATGATAGTTACTCATCACTGTGTAAGTTTTACGATAACTTAATTCTTTCAGGTACTAAAATCATACTAGAAGTTAATGGAATAATTAACTCGTTTTACGATAACTTAATTCTTTCAGGTACTAAAATTTCTCCAGCAAACGGAAACGCATACACGCAGTTTTACGATAACTTAATTCTTTCAGGTACTAAAATATGACTCGTAGATTGATGAAATTGAGAAAAGTTTTACGATAACTTAATTCTTTCAGGTACTAAAATTGTGGCATGATTTGGAAAGTGAAAGACACGGTTTTACGATAACTTAATTCTTTCAGGTACTAAAATCATCAAGAACGCTGTTTCTTGCTTCAATTGGTTTTACGATAACTTAATTCTTTCAGGTACTAAAATTGTCACTCATTCGTTTACTCCTTTCCCTGCGTTTTACGATAACTTAATTCTTTCAGGTACTAAAATGAAACTATGATTTTAAAGAATCTATAAATTGTTTTACGATAACTTAATTCTTTCAGGTACTAAAATACCCTCGCCCAGCGTTGAGCAGAATATAATGTTTTACGATAACTTAATTCTTTCAGGTACTAAAATCGTCAGTTGATGAAAGTAAAAGGTTTAAAAGTTTTACGATAACTTAATTCTTTCAGGTACTAAAATCTATTCTTTTGGATTTTTTCGATTTTATTTGTTTTACGATAACTTAATTCTTTCAGGTACTAAAATTGCTAATATATTTGATAAAGGTTCTGATATGTTTTACGATAACTTAATTCTTTCAGGTACTAAAATACAAAGAACTTGGTAGACAGGCAGGGGCGGGTTTTACGATAACTTAATTCTTTCAGGTACTAAAATTTACCACCTAATCGAATGATACTACTATCAGTTTTACGATAACTTAATTCTTTCAGGTACTAAAATATAATCAAGGTACTATAACCCTCCATACTAGTTTTACGATAACTTAATTCTTTCAGGTACTAAAATATCAAATTCTACGATTTTATGCAATCTATATTTTATCGTTATGTAAAAATTCGATTTAATTAATTGCATTTATAAAGTTTAATTCGATATTATTAGCTTTATATTTCGGAACTTTACTTATTTGCAATGATTTATTTAATATCTTCATTATAACTTCTGAAGGTATTTCTGATGAGGCATCACGATTTCCTATTCTATTAATACACCTCCGCAAATTATATATTAGCCATTCCTCTTCTACATCTATATTTATTGGATAATTGTTCTCTATATATTCAACTATTCTTTGATATGGAGGCATAATAAATTCTTCATCATTAATTATAGTTATTGCCTCTATATTTTCTTTTTCTATTATACAATAATCCTCAATGCTAATAGTACATAAAAACCGTAAATCAGATTTTTTTGAAATTTCTTTCATACAATTATATAATTTTGTATATTCGCTTTTACTTAATAAATGATCTATATTTTTAATAATTATTAATTTTACTGTGCCGTTATCTCCTTCACATTTTTCAATTAGCTTTATATAATTTAGTATCAGATTATATGTAGATAAATAATTTACATTATTCCCTTTTTCATTATATATTACACTTTCCTGAACTATCTCAAACAATTTATTAGTTTCAAAATCTATCATTAAATCCTTAAAATCACATAAAATTTCATTATTCATATTTTGAAATACTTTTATTAAAATATCATTTATTAGCTCTATATCTGTTGTAGATTCAAAATCCGTTGATATTCTTTCTAAAATATACTTAGTAATTAGTGTATTTTTCCCAATTTTTAATTGTGAAATTATTTGTTCTCTTGATTCTACTGAATGAACACTAAAATAACTTCTCCCTAAAAGTTCTTCTCCAGTATATATATCACATTCTAATTTTTTTTCATATTCCATATACTTTGACTTTGAAAAATACTTTTCTAACATTCTTATGATCTTGTTTTTTCTTACTATGTTTACACCACACCACTGATTAACTTCATTAAGTGCCACCTCATATGTTTTTTCATTACTCTTTATACTAATTATCATATTATAGTTAGCCTCCCACTTCCAACTCTTTCCTCATTTATTTTTTTACTTCCAACAATAATTTTCATATCATCATACTGTTTTTCGGTTATTGTTATTAATCTAATATTTCCCTTTTGTGGTGCAAATTTTTTTACACGATTCACAAGGCGAATCCCATATTCTCTACTTGGACATGTTCTAACATACACAGAATACTGTATCATAATGAACCCTTCTTTAATTAAGTTTTTTCTAAATTCCCTATACGCTTTTCTTTCTTCTGGTAATTCAACCGGTAAATCAAATAAACATAACATTCTCATAGTTTTATACTCCATTATATAACCTCTCCCACATACCCTTTTAATTTTGGTATTTCAACACTTGTTCTTCCGCCTGTTATAAAGGCTGCATATTGAGCTATATATTCTTCTATCATGTTTGATATATACATATTTTTGTTATTATACTCTATTTTGTGATTTAAAAAATTAATTAAGTTTCTTCTATGTTCTGCATTAAAATATTCTTTGTTCTCTAATAATTGATATGCAAAAATATCTAACATTGGTCTTATTGGTTCCATTAAATCATCAATTAAATTGAATCTATTATACTCATTTCTATGATGTATACCTAACTGAGAATTTAAGCCATATCCAACACATACTCTTGCTATATATGAACGTATTATGGTATATCCATAATCAAGTCCTGAATTAAGTAATATGTCATCATTTCCTCTTGAAAAAGTCGTTTCCATTAATTCATTAAAATAAATTTTAGCAGCGTGTGCCTCTCTATTTGTTATATCTCCTATTTGGGTTTCACTTGCTAATTGTTTTATGTTCTCATAAACTTCATCACTCTTTCCTAATTTTTTTATTACATCAGCTTGATTTAAAACCTTTCTAATAACTATTTCTTTCCAAAATAAATCATACTTTTCAGCGCTTGTATTAATCTGATACTCCAAATGTTTAAACATTCTACTATGATTGTCATATGAACAATACAATCCTATCGGTAAATGTTTTTCATCACATATTACTATTGATACATTATTTTTAGCTAAAGTACAAAGTAATCTGGTTGATAACGTAATTCTCAAATTATCTAAAACAACTATTGATATATCATTTATTGGAATCCAGATTTCTCCTTCAGATGTGTTCAACACTAAATTATCTAATTTTAATTTAACATCAACTTCATTTTCAATAAGCACGACCCTAAACGCCATATTATATTCTCCTTACAAAAAAAGAGCACCAAAAGGTGCTCTTTGATTTCGGCATAAAGCCTTGTTTTAGTAGATCTGAAAAAATTAAGTTATCGTAAAAATTTTTACATCTCTATGTAAATAATGATAACATAATAAGTTCTATTTTTCAATAATAAAACTAAATTTTTCCTTATCAACTGTGTAACTATTTCCCAGAACATCTGTAACTATTTTTCCCACATATTTTGTTTTACCTAGCCCAACTAAATTCTGCTTATTTTTCCATTCTCCGTTCTTATTTTTTTGTTTAAAAAATGTTTTATCAATTGGTTTTGTTTCAATATAATTTTTATTTTGTTCCATTGTTCGAGATAAAAACCTTTCAGTAAAATACTCTCCATTTTTTTCATATCGAATTATGTCATTTTTGTACAATGTAAATTTATACTCAATATTTAATTTTTCTAAATCTTCAAAACTATCATCTTCACCTAAAGCTCCTGCATTTCTTAACAACTCATTGTATTTTTCTATAACTATCTTATATTTATTACCATCGCACTTGATATGATTATATTTTACTCCTATTAAGTAATAAACGCCTGTCTCTTTATTGTAATATACATCTGTTCTATATGGATTTAAGTCTCCCAATATTACTTTCTTACTTTCTTTTTCATATCCATACTTATGTGATATATCTATGCAACCGGCAACCTTTTCTTTATAGTATTTAACTTTTTCTATTTTCGGTCCGTTATGCTTTTTAGCATATTTTCTAAAATAATCTCCAGTTTCTTTATTATAAGCAACAAAAGGGTTCTTTTCATTTGGATACTGTTTAATTATTTTGACCATATCATTATATGTTTTAATGTCATTATTAAACATCAAAAGCTTTGTTTCTTTTCCATCTTTTATCATTTTAATTAAATTAGCACACTCTTTATCATCATATATATTATACGAATATATTTTATATATTTCTCCATCCTTTACCCTCGTTCCGTATATAGTTTGTTTACACAAACTTCTATTACATTTTTCATCTACTCTATGATGATATTTCACCTTTTTCTCTGCCTCTAAAATTTCATTTTTAATTTTACCCCATTTTGAGTTATACACCACCTGCTCATATTCTTCATCATCAATGCATTTGTTCCATTTTTCTTGATTAATTATCTCTCCTGTTTCAAAGTCATAACAAGCTTCTTGAATTTTTTTATACGCTTCATATCCTTTCTGTGAAAAAGCTATAAGCATCGCATCTACTGCATGATGAGAATATGATTCGTCTCTGTTTTTTTCAATCTGTAAATTCACCCTCATCTGATGAGTAAAACTTCCTCTAATGACTTTTATTTTAGTATTGCACTCTTCCTTTGCTTTAAAAAAAGCTTGTAATTCATTTAAAATAACTTTTGATGCATATCTTGTATCATTTAAGTTTCTATTAATAAATCCTTTTAAAACATCAATTTTATTTATATCCTGCATAAATAATAAATTGTTTGCTTTTCTCTCACTTATTAATTTTCTCTTTTTTAAATCCAAAACATAATTCTTGTATCTATCAAAATTCCATTCTCTATTCAGTCCATTTAAATACATATATGGGGTATTATTTCCCTTTACTTGATTTTCAAGTCTATACACTAATACTTTATTATTTCTACTGTCATCAAATGATATTGACAATGGAATTATATGGTCTATTTCAAATAATTCTGAATCATTTAATAGACTTTCAATTGCTATCTTCTTTCCTGAATAAGGACATCTTCCTTCTTGTTCATTCCATAATTTTAATTTTAATGGTAAATTTTTTTGTTTTCTATAATCTGACTTTGAAATTTCAATCCCATATTCATCGAATAATTTTTTTAAAATATTTGCATATTCTTTTTCATTTTCCTTTTGTATTTTGTTAATTCTTTTCTTTTGCTCTTCCGTATTTTTATCTCTTGGCATTTCAATTACTATTTCATCAGGATATCCATATTTTTTTATAGACTTATTAATCATTTTAACTGTCATTCTTATTGATCTAACAACTACAGGATTATATATTTCTTTTATTACTTCTTCTACCGGAATATATTCATACCCTTTATATTTTTCATTTTTTACGTTACCCACTTTCATTTCTGTTAAAAGTTGCATCTGTTCTTTTGGTTGTAAATACATTTCAGGTATCAATTCCTGCATAGCCTTATATGACAATGACTGCCATTTTGAAAATAACGTAGAATTTTTCTTTCTAAATATAATCAAATTATCAATGACATTGTCATCTAAGCATAATTGTGATGTTTTAAACGCTTTTTTTATTCCATCTTTCTCTGTATTTAAAGTCAAAATATCACCAATTTTATCTAATTCTTCTCTTGAAAGTTCTTCAATATTAAAATCAATTAATTGAAGATTTTTTTTCATTTTTCTATAAGTTTCAAAAGTATGAAATATCTCTTTCTCGCTTTTATCTATTCTTGCTCCACTAAACTGTTCTATCTCTTCTCCTAATACTTTTTTAATGATAGTTCTCATATTTACAGTATTAGCATTCTTTATGTCTTCCACAATTTTTCGTTTTTCATCTTCAGTTAATTTTTCATTATTAATAGTCAAATTATTTAAATCATTTAATACATTAAATTCCTGAGCTGTATATGATGCACCTGACGCTCTAAACTCCTCAGGATAAACACTACATTTTCCTATCAATTTTTCAAAAATATTATCATCCGTATGATATTTACCATTCTCATCTAGTTTTGTTGTATAAATGCCATAGTCTGTTCTAGACAATTCATTTCCTGGTCCTATGTAATATTCTCTTTTTCTTTTAAATATTGTTATATATTCAGAAATAAATTCTTCCGGCAAAATATTTCCCATATTTTTTTGATTTTCAAATATAGTTTCTATTTCTTTTACATATGATGATATTGTAAAAACATTACTATGATATTCACTTTCTCCCTCTCTATCTACAACATAGTCTCCACGATACTTTCCATATTTCTGCAATCTTTCTAATTGAATTTCGCATGGAAGTTTATTTTCCAAACTTTTCTGATTTAGCATTAATCCTTTCTCATAAGCACTTCCTTTTGTGTCGTCAATTGCATCATCCAAATATGATATTCCACGATGCTTAAGCATATATAATAAAACACTATATAATTCATTCATTGATAACACTTCTTTTAATCCTTTGTTTCGAAGCTGAACAATATCAATTTCATTCTTTTCCGGTATTATGTATCCATATTTTTCCCATAGTTTTTTAAAATCATCTATTCTATTCTTTTTTCTTCTTTTTGTTCGTCTTCCTCCACGAAATGTTCTTCTATCCACATTACTGCTCGCATCCGCTTCTTCAAATATACTTGATACAGCATCAAAAATTTTTTCATTTTCATCTACCATTGCCATTCCAACTGACGCCACACCAATATCAATTCCAATACTATAACTCATATTACGCCTCCTTAACTGTATAAACACTACTAATTGATTATAAGTATATCACATATAGTAATTTTATTAGACATTATAATTTAATATTTTCAAAATACACATCTTTTGCATTATCTAACAGAATGTTATTTACCACTCATCACTTTCATCATAATCTGAATCCCAATCTTCTTCCATCAGCTCTTCACTTTCATCATCTTCTTCATCGTCGTCAAACTCGTCATCATCAAAGTCACTATCCTCATCCTCATCAAATTCATCATCCTCATCCTGGTAGTCATCTTCATCATCCATTAATAACCCTAGTTCCATTGCTCTTTCCCAAGCATTTAATTTTCCGTCTCTGTTAAAGTCAAACATTTTGTCTAAAGGTCCATCTACTTTTCCGTTCCAAAATCCCATAATTTGCCTCCTTATTTATACATTATTTCATTACTTGTACTATCATTTTCCATTTCAGCTACACAATAATTCTAATTCCAATAACTTCTTTAAAATTTAATTTCATCTACTGGTTTTACTAATTCACACAAAATTCCTCTTGGCATTTTGTAAAGCACTTTTCCAACTGCTGTGTCGCCAATTTTGTCATAAATTCGTCCGGCGCTATATGACTCGCCAATGACTGTACTACAACTATTTGCCACATGCCCAACTTTTCCAATTCCCGGCATTTTTACAAGAATTGCTTCGTGGTCATATTTGTTGTCCGGTTCTTTCTCAAGAAGCACTTCCATATCCTTTTCAAAAAATTCGTCACCTTCAAAAAATCCTGTTCCTGTAATTGTAAAATAAATCTTATCTGCCATCATTTTTTCCTCCTTTATAGCTGCTATTTTTCTTTTTCCTTTTATGACTCCATTTTCTCATATTCACTGTCCCTTTTTCAGGACTCAATTTTGCTATTTTTTCGAAACTCTGTTCTGTTTTCACTTATTTTAAAGCATAAAAACAGCCCACAAGAGAATTTCATAATTTTAATTCGCCTGTGGACTTCTTTTGTATGTTTTTGTATGTTTTTATTTGTTTTTGTTTGTCGACATATATTTATTTTTAAATTTATTTTTTTGATTATTTTGCCTTTAGTTCTATATTTACCTCTCCGCTACTTTCATCAACACTTACCTCAGCATTTATGCCCTCTTTTTCCATTTCATCTTCATTCATTTCGAGCTCGTACTTCTTGTCTTCGCCCTCGTAAATGTATTTTCCTTTGCCATTTTCTTTAATTTCTTTTTTGTCACTATTGTTATCCAAAAATACATGGACATGCTTTGTTATTCCATTTCCGGTTGCCGCATAAGACACAACATCTGTCATTGCGAATATAGCAAGCATAACTGCTGCAACCGCCACATAACGTATTCTGAATTTCTTTATTTTGTGATTATTCTTTTCCATATGTTCCACCTTTCTTAAACACTCGTCTGAAATATTTATTTTGTCAAACATTTCTTTATATTTATTCATCTAACCAATCTCCTTTGACCATACTTTTAATTTTTGCTCTAGCTCTCATAAGTCTTGTTTGAATTGTAGTCTCTTTTATATTTAATATTTCTGCGATTTCTTTTACTGAATATTCTTCGTAATAATACAAATGAACTACTATTCTGTATTTTTCGCCAAGCTTCATTACTGCATCATATAGTTCTGATTCTTCATCATTTTCAAAAGAAAATTCGGCATCTGATTTGGATTCTTCCAGCGAAACTATTCTTTTGTGCCAAAATGATGTACACATGTTTTTCGATTCATTTACAGTCACTCTTATAAGCCATCTTTTTGCATGTTCACCATCAGCAAATTCGCCTTTATATTGTAAAAGTTTTAAAAATGTATTCTGGACTATGTCTTCGGCATCATATTTGTTTCGGCAATAATTATAAGCAATTTTAAATACCATATTTGCATATTCCGATACAAATTCTTTGTACTTTTGCGTTTCCACTGCTTTCCTCCTTGTTGCTTTGAAAGATCTTTCTAATAATATAACAATTCAGGAAAGAATAATATCACATTTTTTTGCCGGGCTGTGCCTGCCTGTTTATCCTGTTGCCCAGGCTTGTTTTATTCTCTAACTTGTATTATGTCATTTTTTTATTACTCATTTGGGAATTTTCAAAAGAGAAATTTCAAGCCTGCTTTTATTTTACATACCGTTAAAGCAACAAATTCCCCCTTTATTTCTAATCTACATAATCCGCGACCAGACTTTAACATATAAAAAGGACGAAATCCCATAACAAAGATTCCATCCTTTTTATATTTTATTTAATTCGGTTTTATTAAATTACAAGTTTTCCAAAACCGGTTTCCTTAACCCATTTATAAATTAATTTACAAGTTTTCCAGAAACGGTTTTCCAATCAATCTAATTCTTCTTAAATTCTGTAAGCTCGATTCCTTCGTTTCTTTCTAATAAAAGTCTTATTGACCATTCATTTGTAAATAAAATCAAAGGATTTCCTTTCATGTCCTTAACTCGCTTTGTATCGCTTGGGCATTTTATGCTGTTTAAATCTGTAGCCGGGTCTTTGACCCATCTTATATGACCATATGGCAATGGTTCAAGTCTTACATCACAGCTATATTCATTTTCCATTCTGTATTTTAACACATCAAACTGAAGTGTTCCTACAACACCCACGATAATTTCAGACATTTCAAGATTGTAGTCCTGGAAAATCTGTATCGCACCTTCCTGAGCAATCTGTGTTACACCTTTCATAAATTGCTTACGCTTCATAGAATCAAGTGCTACAAGTCGGCAGAAATGTTCTGGTGCAAATGTAGGTATTCCTTCGTAAGTGAACTTTTTGCCCGGAGTGCAAATTGTATCACCAATTGAGAAAATTCCCGGATCAAATACACCGATTACATCTCCTGCATAAGCCTCATCAATTACTTTTCTATCCTGTGCCATAATCTGCTGTGGTCTTGATAATTTCATTTTCTTTCCACTTTGTACATGGAACACATCTTTTGTGGCATCAAATTTGCCCGAACATACTCTCATAAATGCAATTCTGTCATGATGTGCCTTATTCATATTTGCCTGAATTTTAAATACAAATCCTGAAAATGGTTCTGTTATCGGATCAATTAATCCTATATCTGACATTCTTGGAAGTGGTGATTCTGTCATTTTTAAGAAATGTTCCAAAAATGTTTCAATACCAAATGTAGTTAAAGCTGAACCGAAGAATACCGGAGATAATTCACCTTTATCAACCAAATCCTGATCAAATGGTTCACTTGCTCCGTCCAACAATTCTACATCATCCATAAGCTGGTCATATAATTCATCCCCAACTTCACCTTTGAACGCTTCGTCTTCTAAATCATAAGTTGTTTCTGCTGCACTTTTTGCACCACCGACAGATACTGCCTGAAACATTGATATTTTCTTTGTATCTCTATCGTAAACACCTTTAAATCTTTTACCTGAACCTATTGGCCAGTTTATGGGACAAGTCTTTATTCCTAAAACATTTTCAATTTCTTCTAAAAGTTCATATGGGTCTCTTGCTTCCAAATCCATCTTATTGATAAACGTGAAAATTGGAATATGTCTCATTACACAAACTTTGAAAAGCTTAATTGTCTGTGCTTCAACACCCTTTGAAGCGTCAATTACCATTACTGCTGAGTCTGCTGCCATTAAAGTTCTGTATGTGTCTTCCGAGAAATCCTGATGTCCCGGAGTATCCAAAATGTTAATGCAATATCCTTCATAATTAAACTGCAATGCTGATGAAGTAACTGAAATTCCTCTTTCCTTTTCAATTCCCATCCAGTCAGAAACCGCATATTTTGAATTTGCCTTTCCCTTTACTGAACCGGCTGTATTTATTGCTCCTCCGTATAACAGGAATTTTTCTGTTAATGTAGTCTTACCTGCATCAGGATGGGAAATGATTGCAAATGTTCTTCTGTTTTCTATTTCTTTTTTCAAATTTTCGTCCATTTTATTCTCCAAATGTTTATTTTAACTAAATTGTGCCGACATCATTATATGTTGTCGTGGCAAACTTCCCCGACTTTGATTCCTACGGATTGTTCCGTGCCAAGCACTCTCACAATTATATACAATTATTTTCTTTTCCACAAGACAACCTGCGTAATTTACTCAATCAGCGAATGTTCCATCATAAACTTTAATTTGCATTTTGTTACTCTTCCATCGAACTCGATTTCAAGCAAATCACCGGATATTTTAAGTACTTTACCTAAACCATACTTCTTATGCATAACTGTTCCTGTCAAATAAATTTCTTCTATTTTATCGGCATATTCAGACTCCGTAATTTTTTTGCGTTTCGTTTCCGTTTTCTGATAAGAAGTTGGTTTAGTTAAATCTATGCTGTTTTTATAAGACGATGATTTTGACATACTTCGGGTTGACGATATACCTGTTATTCCATATATATCACTAGAATTTGCACTATTTTTATTTTCGATTCCAAGCAACTCATTTGTAAATGTAGAACCGTCGTCAAATTCAAATATGCAAAGTTCATTTTTCGCCCTGGTTACACCTACGTAATAAAGTCTTCTTTCTTCTTCATACTCTTTTGCCTCTTCGCCTTTTGCTTTGCATGTTTCATAATTTGCTATAACATTTTCAGGAAAAATTCCATCAACTGCATCCATTATGTATACTTTGTCATACTCTAAACCTTTGCTTGAATGAATTGTTGATAAAATAAATTTGCATCCATTATCGTAAGGCTTTTCTTTTATAAGCATCGCAAGTTCATCTAATCTGTTTATTAAAGCTAATGCAGACGGCTCATTATATGCGATTGCCTGAATTATACTTAATTTGCTATCCTTTATATTTGACCTGTCTAAATATTCCTTATATCCCATAGAATGTATAATTCTATAAATTGCCTTACCTCCACTTTCTTCAAGCATTCTTTTCAAATGTGTCTGCATCGATTTTACACTTTTACGTGTACCCGCGGGAACATCTCCATAATCAATGGCTGCATCCAAAATTGTAATTCCTCTTTCCTGACTTATTTTACATACTTGTGTTGCCACGGCTTTACTCATATAAGTATTTATCTTGTAAAACATTTGCATAAAAATTTCTGTATTCGTTGGCTCCATTGCAAATCTGATAATATTTTTTATGTCCATCACAACCCTATGCGAGAAAAAAGTCAGGTCAGCATTTTTAATTCTATATGCAATTCCTTTTCTTTCTAACAAATCAACCACCGGAATAATGCTCTCATTATCCCTGTAAAGCACCGCTGTCTCTACATCTGTATTCTCAGCTACTTTTGCCAGATAACTATATTGTGCACGTCGGTTTTTCAAATGAATTTTCTGTATTTCAGTCCCTGATTCTCTAAATGCTTTCATATGTTTTTCATGCCTGAATTTATTTTTCTGTATAAATTTATCCGCAGCATCAACTATTTTTGCATTTGACCTGAAATTTTCTTCCATTAACAATACATTTGCGTCTTTATAATTTTTTTCAAATGAAAGAAGTGCCTCAGGATAGGCTGCCCTAAACCCATAAATACTTTGGTCTTCGTCTCCTACCATAAATATTTTTTTATATTTATTTGCAAGTAAGGCGATAATCTGATGCTGGATTTTAGAGGTATCCTGTGCTTCATCCACACAAATATATTTATACATTTCCTGAAAATATTCTAAAATCTGTGGCGATACTTTTAGCATAGTAAGGGCATAAACCATTTGATCATCATAATCCATCAATGACTGCTTTCTCATTTGCTCACAATATGCGCTATAAATTTTTAAAAGTGGTATATCCTGTTCGTTTCCAATTTTATTAATTTCGTTTTCTGAAAGTTGCATATTTTTTATATACGTAATTAATGTGCTTATGTTTTTCAAATCGCTCTCTGTCGGATATTGATGAATAAGTTCTGTGTAAATGGCAGACAAAAGTTTAATTTTATAACTCTCATCAGTCACTAAATCAAAAGCCTTTTTCCCAACACATCTTCCATAATATCCTATTATTTTTGCACATATTCCATTTATAGTTCTAAATTCGAGTCTTTTAGCAAGTTCAACTCCAAATATAGCCGCAAATCTTTTTCTCATGTCATTTGTCGCAGCCACTGTATATGTAACCGTAAGAATTTCTTCCGGTCTAATTCCCATGCAGTAAATCATATAACCTAATCTGGTAACCAAAACCGTGGTTTTTCCGCTTCCCGGCACAGCTAAAAGCAGTGTAGGTTTTTCAACGCTCTGCACTGCTTCTAACTGTTGTTTATTTAATTTTACATTGAATTTGGTAATAAATTCCTGTAATGTCATAATTTTTTTCCTCTCCCCATTTTCATCATTAGTTCCTCTACAATCTCACTATTCACTATATCAAAAATAAAAATAAAATTGTATACTTGTAAAAATAAAAATAACAAAATATTTTTTAATAAGTTATAATTATTCTATTATCAATCAATTTTTTTCTTAGAAGTGGGGTGAATTAAAATGGAATCAAAATTTCAAAAAAATATCAACAAATTATCCGATTCTTCTGACAATACCGCTAATAATGGAGACTTTATCAAGCGTGATTACGATCGTTCAATAAACATGTGGAATGATGTTTATTCTAATTGTAAAATTGTAGATTTAAAGGGAAAATCATTATCTGTTGAGCCTATGTTTGATATTTGTCTTGATATTTTTGCCAGCGAATGCAAAAAGGTATTAGATTTTGGTTGTGGAACAGGAGATGTTATTTTTCAATGCTATGAATTTGGGAATATAGATTCAGGGCTTGGTATTGATTTGTCAGAAACCGGAATTGAATTTGCAAAAAAATTTGCTTCCGTAAACAATTATCACAATCTTGATTTCCAAATTGGCGATATTTCTTTTTTTGATAATTATAATAGTAATAGTTTTGATGGTATTATTTTGTCTAACGTTTTAGATGTTATGCCTCAGGATGTTGCTTTAAAGACTTTTAGACGGCTTACGGATTTGCTTGTTCCTTCAGGACTTATGTTCGTTAAACTCAATCCATATTATGAGAAATCTGATATGAAGGCATGGGGATTCACTCAGATAAAGGATAATCTTTTCGAGGAGAATGGCGTTCTTAGATATCGTGAGTTGGATACTGCTTCATGGAAGCAAAGTTTTGAAAAACATTATGAAATTATTCGCTATCTTGAATTTCCTTATCCGTGGCAGGATGGTATGAACAGATTATTTTTATTACAAAAAAAATAATAGTATAGCATTTTTACATAAAAATGCTCCCTTCTATAAAGCAAGTGATTTTTACTATTTCACTTATCTTTCTTGAAGGGAGCATTTAAATATTTTTCACAGTCTTAATTTCTGCTTGTAATTAGTTTCTGCTTATATTTAATTAGCTTTTTTGTTCTCTACTTCTTTATTACTACTACTTTTTTGCTGCTCCATTTTCCTGCTACTTTCTTTCCGTTCACCACTTTGTATGCACGAATCTGAACAAAGTATTTTCCAGGTTTCAATTTTTTAAGAACAGTTTTTGCATTATTCTTTGTAATAGTTTTAATTTTTGCTTTTTTCATCTTTTTGTTAACTGAATATCTAATCTGATATCCTGTAACAGCTTTCTGTTTTCTCCATTTAATGATAACACTCTTTTTCTTATTAACCTTTGTTGTCACCTTCTTAACTTTGCCCGGTTTTGTAACAGAGTTATCATTGTCTGTTTTGTTTGTTGTATCAGAATTGCTTACATTTGTTGTTCCGGAATTATTTGTACCTCCCGGTGTTGTATCTGCCGGAGTTGTTCCGGAATTATTTACAACTGTAATTTCTTTTGCAACTTCACCTTCATATAATGTATTAAATGTTACTATAACCTCATATGTTCCTGTGTCCTTAATTTCAGTAACCACAGCACCTGTAGTTTTATTTTTAAATGTAACTGTATAATACTGGTCTGATACAATTTCACCAGCTGCATCAGTAACTGTTACTGTTGGTAATGCAATTGAATTTCCAGTGTATTCATATTTTTCATTTGAAATATTAACACTATCAATTCTGCTTATTGCAATTTTTTTACTGTCACCACAATAACACTTAAATTCCCTGTAACCGTCAGCTTCTAATGTTGCTTTAATAATATTTGCTTCGCTATCATAGTTATGTACATGTTTTTCTTCTGAGTTAGTTACGTTTATTTCTTCATCAGAATTTACAAGACTATTCTTATCTGCTGCAATATTTCTAGTATCAATTTTTCCTGAATTGTATAATTTATCATACGTTGATTTTCCTTCATCATATGCACAAATTCCTCCGGCATATTCGTATGCATTTATATCGCCATTATTAATTAATTCAGAACCATTTACACCATATACATATGCTAATATTCCTCCGCCATATCTGTCAGATAAAATATTTCCATTATTTATACAATTGTTAATATCAAAGTAATATCCATAATCAACTATTCCGGCTGCACTTTCTGCTGATATATCTCCGTTATTTTTACAATTACTAATTTTTATTTTGTTGTGATTCTTTGTATTATTTATATATTCACAGATTCCTGCTGCGCTATCATCTCCATCAATATTTCCATTGTTTTCACAACTTGTTATTTCTAACTTTCCATTGGCTTCACAAATAATTCCGGCTACTGTACCACCTTTGACATATCCTTCATTTACACAATTACTTATTATTAGTTTCCCCGGTGAATCAAAATTACCTTTATATTTAGAACAGATTCCGGATGCATAATGATCATAGTAACTATTTGCTTCTATTCTTCCCTTATTTATGCAACCTGATATCTCAGTTGTCCCCGGAATAAGTTCTCCCTGAACATCAATTACTATTCCGCTTGCTATATTATAGCCATTAATACTACCATTATTTATACAGTTCTTAATTGTGCTTGAATATACATTGACTGCAATTCCTGCTGCCATGCCATTTTGCATAGATAATTTTCCATTGTTCACACAATCTTCTACAATAGTATTTTCAGTTATTATATATGCAATTCCTGCTGCTGTTCCACCTGATCCCGTACCTGTAACATTAGCATTATTTGTGCAACCGATAAATTTACAATTATCCGCAAAACAAACCATTGCTGATAAACAGTCATTAAGGTTATTAAGATTTTTGTTACCACTAACACTACAGTTTCTAAAAACTGAATTTTTTGCTCCAATTGCTATGTCTGCAGCCATTCCACTTGTAAAGTTTTCATTTACATATTTAATATTAATGTTCTTTATTTCACTAGAATAAACAAAATTAAATAATGGTCTGTTTTCTCCTCTTTGGTTGATTCCTGATATCGAATGGCCATTACCATCAAAAATAATATTTACTGCATTCACATTTCCTATAAGATCATCTTCATCCTCATAGTTTTCAGGGAATGTAATGTCACTCATAAGTTTTCCATTAATACCACTGTAAATATTTTTCAAATATAATATCAGGTCTTCAAATGTAGTAATTTCAAAATATCCGTCTTTTTGTTGTTTTACGAATTCTTCTTCTGCACCACATTCCTCGCAAACACCATCTTTAAATGAATGACCTAATTTGTTTATTACTTTGCCTTTTTCTATTGTTTCTTTACAAATTGGGCAGTATACATCGCCGGTATAACCATCCTTTTCACATGTTGCCTTGACCATATTATAATCATATATAAAATATTGATTTCTGCTTCCTTCCGGATAATCATGATATGCTTTTATAATTTTATTTGTAGGCTGATTTTCACTTTCTTCTCCACAATATATACACTTGTAATCTCCAAGATATCCGTCTGTTGTACATGTTGCTTCTATGCTACCTACAAATTCATATTTATGTGAACCATATCCTGCATTAGTATCTATTTCAGTTTTCTTAGCATTGCAATACCTACATCTGTAATAAGTCTTTGCATATTCATTACACGTTGCATCTTTTCTGTTATATTCATAATAAGAATGTTCACTGTGAGGTTCTATGGTTACTCCTTCTTCTACTGTTTCTCCACAATCATCACAGATAATATCTCCGGTATAACCTCCTTCTTCACAACTATTAATTGTTTTATTTTCTACATGAATATTATAATGTGCACAACCAACAGTTATGGTAAATTCGCCATATTCATACTCATCATTATAGCCATAAGGTACAACTACAAAATAATATTTTTCACCCTTAGTAAGCTCGTATTCAACCTGTGGAGCTCCATTGTTTCCACCATCATCATCAGAGTCAAGAGCATTATTAAATCGTATTTTGTATTCGTCTTCATCAAAGAATTTATCAAGCTCATTTCTTATCATTTCATCACTATAATTCTCTGAATCAAATAAGAATCCATAACTGTCCCAACCGGTTTTATTACTACAATAAAAACTAACATATTCATCCTTATCTGCAGTATATTCTATTACCTGAATTGGTAAGTCTTTAGTTATTTGAGTATCATATACTTTATTCTTCTGTACATTTCTTATTCTTCCACAGTTTTTACATACATCATTTTCATATTCGTGTTCGAATTTAGGAATTACTTCTCCTTGCTGAAGTTGCATATTACATACCGTACAGTGTTTATCTCCTGTATAGCCATCTAAATAACAACTGTTCACTCTGGCATTCTCTAAATCACCCGGCGTATGCTCTGAAGGTTCAACTGTAGTGCCATTTTCTATTACTTTTCCACATATATCGCACACAACATCTCCGGTATAGCCTCCCTGCTCACAGTTTTCAAGCGTTCTTCCTTCAACATGCGTTTTTGTATGCACACACGTTATTGTCAGCTTAAAATCTCCATATTCTGTTGAATAAGGTCCAAAAACAAAGTAATATGTCTCTCCCTTTGTTAGTTCTACATTTATCTTCGGTGCCAGGTTATTACCACCATCATTACCTATCCAATAGTTTTTTAATTGTGGTCTTGATGCATTATTATCCTTTAATCTGGCATAATACATTTCCATTCCTGCACTTATTACGGAATCATTAAATTTATCTGCCTTGTAAAGATATCCATAGCTATCCCATTCTGAATCTCCTGTAAATGTGTATCCCCCACTTTCAGGTGCCGTAAATTGAAATACTGTATACGGACAATCTATTGTTTTCGTTAAGCTATATGTTACGTCTACCTGAGCGTTATTTACTCTTCCGCAGTTTTTACATACATCATTTTCGTATTCATGCTCAAGCTTAGGAATTGCCTTTCCTTCCTGCAAAGTTTCATCACATACTTCACAGTATTTATCTCCTGTATAGCCTTTCTGATAGCAACTGCTTTTTTTGGCATTTCTAACCTGTTCAGCCTCTTTGTGTCCATTTGCCTTAAGCACTTTGCCCTGCTCTAATACCTTGTCGCAAACAGGACAAATCTTATCACCCGAATAACCGGTTTCAGTACATGTAGCTTCTTTAACTGTGCTTTCATCTAATACTGCATCAGAATGTCCTCTAGCTTCAATCTCTTCGCCGTCACTTATTTTTTCATTACAAAATCCACAGTAAACATCTCCGGTATACCCTCCCTGTTCGCAGTCAACTAAAGTCTTATTCTTTACAACATACTGTGATTCAGGATGAATACATGAATTATATTCTATTACGCCTGTGCTATTAAGAGTGATAGTACAATCATTCCATTTCCCTGCACCTGTATTTCTTTTGCTATCGTAAATTTCCGCTACTGTTTCATTTATGCTATTAGGTTCACCCTGATTCCAATTTGTGTAGCTTACTTCACTTCCATCTGCCCACAACCATTCCTGAAGGTTCTCTGCATTTCTTATAAGTCCAATATAAGATGATGCACTAGCCCTTTCAACTGATGCTACTTTTGTAACTATCTCATTTTCTTCTGCTGATGAAATACAGGCAAGGTAGCCGCCGCTTTCCTTAGCTTCTGTATTCACCTGCTCGTATGTTCCAACACTACTTAACTTATAAAAATGTCCAGTAGTCTTGTCGTACGCCATATCATCTGCATAAATCACTGTTTCGCTTTCATTATCATTTGTGTCTGCATATGTCGTAGCCGGCATTATATTATTACTTAAAATCATTGCCAGCGATAATGACATACTTAAAAATCGTGTCCATTTTTTTCTCATCCTATGCCCTCCTATAGTCAATTAAATCCCCTAGACTAGAATAGTTTATTTCTGTACTATCTTTAGTGCAGTCAATTAAATAAATTATTCTGAAACTAATTTACATATAAATTATAAAATAAAAAGATAACCCTTTTCTATGTTTAGGCATCAAGCGGTCATTTTTAGGCATCAAGTGGTTACATAAAATACGTCTCCTTTTTATTGTAATAAAACTCCACTTACGCAGAATTTGTTGTCATTTATTTCTATTTTCATGTCTCCATTGTACTTTTCTACAACATATTTTGCTGATTCAATTCCTATTCCACTTCCATTTTGCTTTGTGGATAAAAATTTATTTCCGCTCATTTTTATATTTCCATCAAAAGTATTATCTATTGAAAAAACTATTGAACCAGCATTTGGTCTATGTATTTTTAACTCTATACTTCGTTTATCCTTTTGAACATTTTCACATGCATCTATTGCATTTTCTATCAAATTGCCAAACAATACTGTTAAATCAGCATCTTTAATACTTATTTCATTTGGCAATGCAATATCTATATTTATCTTTATATCTGCATTTTCAGCCTCCTGCACATAATATACAAGCACCGTATTTAATGCAAAATTTCCACAATATACAATTGGATTTTTCAAATATGAATGCTTAAGATATTTTCCCAGATACTCTTCTATTTTTTTGCATTCATTATTCTGTGCCATTGCATGTACAACACTTATGTGATGTCTCAAGTCATGTCTTGCCCTTCTTGTTGCATCCATCTGTTTTTTCATTTCATCATATCTTAAATTCTGAAGTGCAAGTTGTTTGTTTTCATCACGTAGTTTTAAATTATGTTCAAATTCAATCAGTGCATTTACTAAAACTCCATATACTAAAAGAGCCCCTACATTAATAAAGAATGTGAATATGAGATTTACGTAATTTAATGCTAATTCCAAAGATGATTTTGAATTAAAATAAAGTCCATGGTACCAGAACAGATAAAATGTAGCAGGAATCATCCAAAGATATCTCCACAAATTTGAATTTGTTTCAATATATGCCACTTCTTTTATGAACTTCTTAAAAAATATAAACATCAGTGGTACAAATATTAACTGAATTACAAATGTACATACTGAAAAGGTCCATCGGTTATTTTGCAATGCCATCTGTGGAAAAATCTGTCCCTCAAGCCACTTTGCAGCCATTACAACAAAATTAGCAAAATTTGAAACAATAAGTAAAACGAATACCAATTTTCCAAATTTTTCTTTAACCGTAACAAAATAAAATGCTGCATAACAAGCTGTACTTATAAGAGAAATTAAACCTTTCTGTCCTTGTGAACATGTTGTTGCATAACCCCCCATAATGCTTTGAAATGCTGCAAGAATTATTATAAAACTTATTGTCTTTTGTTTAGAAAAACGCAATTTTTCCGTGAACGGATAAATTGCAAGTCCAATATACGGAAGCAGATTCAAACATGAGTATAATATTATTTCAAATATTCTAAATTTTGACATTTAGTTGTCCTCCCCGCTCCTTAATCTTTCAATCAGGTAATTTGTATACATTTTCTTAACTTCTGCATATTTTCTTCTGCTAATAGGTACATATTCTCCATTAATCATTTTAAATCTGTCATCTTCTAATCCATCGACTTTTGTAAGGTTAACCAGGACTCCTTTAAAACACTGAATCAGTTCTCTATGTTCATCTGTGCATTTTTCAAAATTCTGTTGTGTACATCTTAACTGAATATTATTTCCGTCGATGCAGTAAATCGTTACATAGTGTCCTGAAAATGTAGTGTACAAAATAGAATCTACCGGTATAACCTGTCCATCCGGCAAATCTATTAATTTTTTCTTTTTCCTATCATCCTCAAAAATTCTTTCCATTGTTTTAAGCATTCGCGCTTTATTAAAAGGTTTTATAAGGTAATCATGTGCCTGAACTTCATAACTTTCACTGGCAAATTCATTACTTGTCGTTATAAAGATTATTTTTGCAACTTTATCAATCTGCCTAAGTTTTTTGGCAGTATCAATTCCTGTCAGTTCTTTCATATATATATCCAAAAAAACTATGTCAAAAAATTCTCCCGGTTCTGACACACTTAATACTTTTACAAATTCCTCACCACTTGAAAGTTGTGTAATTTGAGGATTTTCTTTTGTTTTCTCGCTGAAAATTTCAGTTATTTCTTTTGTTAAATATTTTCTGTCTTCTTCATTGTCATCAACAATAGCTATTCTCATTTGCTTCTCCTCATATGTATTGCTTTTGCCATGTTTGCTGCCTTTGCATCTGTTTCTTCCTTTTAATTCGTTATAGTTTGTTGTTTTTATCTGTTTAATAATTATATCAAATTTGTTTTCTTTATAGCAATGTAGTGAAACATTTTTTTAAAAAAAGTCGGAAATGCTCATAACATTTCCGACTTTTACATACAAAAAATTGCAACCTTTATTATTTTTATTAGATAAAATAAGGATGCCGCTTTAATATCTATCCAAGCGACATCCCTGTTTAATTTTTCATACTAGGAATTATAAAATATATTGAAGATTTTTTACATTTATCTTCTGTATAAGCTTTATTTATATGCTCTCTCCTGTAATATGTATTGCCCCCTCCATTCGGTCAGCGGCTATTCGTCGGAAACATTTATAAAAAATGAACTTTGTTCATTTTGTTTTCTCCTGTTTATTAGGATTCATTATAATTACTGTAGCTGTTCCGTCATCTGATGATATTTCAACTACATTATATTTATATGTAATATAATCTGATGCCGGATTTATAAATATTCCTGTTCCTTCTGTTCTTGTTACTTTGCGTCCGTTTATTGTGGCTTTAAAGTTTCCTGCTCCCATTTCACCTACTGCCATATATAATTCGCCAAATCCTGCGTTTTGGAACTGACATACATTTAATGTTCCGTTTACTACTGCATATTTGCATCCTGACAAGCTCTGGTCAAATTCGCTATTATTGTTGTTTCCAACATTCTTATAGTTTAATGATGCATATTGTGAATCATCTGATTTTGTTTCTGTATCTGATGACTGATTATATGTTCCATTTTTATTTGGATTCATTATAACTATCGTGGCTGTTCCATCATCTGATGTTACTTCAACTACATTGTATTTGTATGTAATATAATCTGATGCCGGATTTATAAATACTCCTGTTCCTTCTGTTCTTGTTACTTTACGTCCGTTTATTGTGGCTTTAAAGTTTCCTGCTCCCATTCCACCTACTGCCATATAAAATTCACCAAATCCTGCATTCTGGAACTGGCATACATTTATTGTTCCATTTACCACTGCATATTTGCATCCTGATAAGCCCTTGTCAAATTCATTGTTTTTGTTATTTCCTATGTCTCTATAATTTAATGTTGCATATTTTGAATCATCAGTCGCAGGCTTTGTTGTTTCTTGTTTTGTTGTAACCTCAGGTTTCTGTGTTGTTGTTTCTTGTTTTACTGTAGTTGTCTCGGGCTTTGTTGTTTCCTGTGGTTTCTGTGTTGTTGTTTCATGCTTTACTGTAGTTGTCTCTGACTTTGTTGTAACTTGCTGCTTCTGTGTTGTTGTCTCTGGCTTAGCTGTAGTAATTTCAGGCTTTGTTGTTTCCTGTGTATCATCTTTATTTGGATTTTCTCCATCTCCGCTCTTTCCACCTGCATAAACTGAA